>Ga0302186_10000493_pt1 | contig 35341 bp, 22 predicted proteins | sample II_Bog_E1_2_FD_198782 | JGI IMG/M metagenome (GOLD analysis project Ga0302186, IMG submission 198782) | Peat permafrost microbial communities from Stordalen Mire near Abisko, Sweden - II_Bog_E1_1 | ecosystem: Environmental > Terrestrial > Soil > Wetlands > Peat | place: Sweden: Abisko... | reverse complement strand
TTAAGAAAATAGATAGATAGATAGATAAATATAGAATTTGGTCATTGACCAAGAATTTTTAAGAAAATATAAGATACATTGGCAAACAGCAACTATGAGAGTAATTTTATTCCAAAAGAAAAAACTATTGTAAGCTCTATTTTCTTAATTTAGAATATAATATACTATTGAAGTTGTTAATATTTCATTATTATATGTCAGTTAAGAAGTGCTAACGTCCCCAAATCAAGTGGAATATACACAATGATAACTCTGTACTCATTTGCCACCCGACACAAACTCAAGTCGATAATGTCTACAACTTTAAATAAAATATCCATTAATATTACAATCGTTTCATTACTCTCAGCCTCCAATTAGCTTCTGCAATATCTCTTTATACTACTCCTACTCTGCAGCTCGTTAATTAGCCTTATAAATTTAAAGAATTGTTGTCCGCAATTAAGCAGAAAGGATATGTCTTCTTGGATGTAGTAACTGATTTTTCTTAGAGTTATAAAGGATGGATTTCTTGGCTTATTATTACTTTCAATAGTTCGGGATATCTTATTGATGGCTTGGCTCTTCACAATTAACTCAAAGAAATGAAGAATATATTATAGAGCTCATAAATTGTAAAATATTGCTACAGTGAAACAATCATATTGGAGGATGCTAAAAGAGATTGGAATGCTTTTGGAGTCAACTTTTTTAATTTTTAATTTATGAATGACATTAGTCGGCCGAAACGCACTTTGCGGATGATTCGTCGATCCGATTATTTGATTTCTCCTGAACTATTATAGGAGTTAAAATAAAGATATGCATCTATGATGAAGGATATGAAAAACATCAGAGGCTTCTTAAATTAATGGTCATAGTAATTTAGTGTACTTTCCTATGCTAATTACCCTAAATTATTGCTGGAGCCTTATCAACACAAACCATTGAACTTTTTCGAAGAAAAAGAAATATTTTTAGTTCAGTAAAGATAGTAGAGAAGATATAGACAGAGAGAATAAAAATAAAATAACTGCCAACAAAACTATGTTGAAATTGAGGGAAATTATTCAATTTCAAACAGTAGAAATCAAGCTTTGTATTAACTCCTCTATGAATGGAGAGAACATAAAGCAAAAATTATGGATTATCCTCCCACAAGATTATTAAATCTTAAACAAATTTTATAAATTGTTTAAAATCGGCCAAAATCTTTTAATAGAATGTAGATGATTCTTAAGTCAAAAGATGCTTTTTATCTCTAATTTATTGAGCAAATCATATAAATTTTGGCTCTCTAGACAGAACAATTTTAAGATGAAGCAAATAAGTTGAAAGTTGATGCGCCCTACAGAAAAGATGACCACAATATAAGAAGGTTATTATCCTAATTGCAATGTTAAAGCGGACAATAATGGCTGAATCGCAAAAATGACGAAAGCATTCGATTATACAAAGAAATTATTTCAATTTAAGAATTGGATGAGTCAGTTGTGGAAGAGTTCATGAAAGGAATGGGCTCAGGAGCAGTTGGCAAAACCGAAATTCACAGATTTGTTAAATATGCACAGTTTTTAAAACAAGGAAATCATAAAGGGCTGCAAGAGTATTATTAAGGCAAATAAAAACTGGAAAAAGGATATGAAAGTAGGGATTCTAGGTAGGAGTGGAACGATGAAGATTAGGATTCTTATATCGTGGATACAAACAAGAGTTAAACTTCTCTTGCAGATTCAATTGATAAAGAGCCTGAAAAACTAGAACCCCTCACTGCCACTACCTTCAATTCTGACTTTTAAATACTATCATCAAACAAGCACAAGGATCTTCCCGCTCTTCCAAAAAATATCGAATAGATCTATCGAAAAGCAGCAACCGTTAAAAAAGGTTATCAAAAAATTCAAAAAAAGAAAAGTGGCCGTCGTTAGTCTGGGGAGGAAAATTAAGCATTAGTGCCGAGCTGGCAATAATTCAAATGCTTTCTAAATGGTTGCAAATGATCTTATATTATCTCATATTAATTGTATCTTCAGAGTATAATCTTAACCGAAGATATGAAAGGCGAATAATCTACTTTCATCAAGGGTCGCATTTATGCCATCATTAACAAAGCAATGGATCACGCTCTAAAACCAAAGGAAATTGACCACAAGAGATTCAAGGAGTCTAAAATCATCGGAGATCAATACAATCCACAGGATGACAGTTAACTTTATTTTGTAGAAAATGTGGGCTCCACAGCTTTAGCCTATGAAATTGTCAATCTCAAAACAGGTTTGGTATTCACTGTCAATGGGAAGGATGTTTTGTTCGAGTTTGGTAAACAAAAATCCAGTCAGATTTTTTCTCTAGTAAAGGCTAATCTTTCAGGATTTTTCACTTATTACTGGATTAAAGAATAAGAAAAAGGCAATAAAGCCCTCATCCTAGAAGGATCGCTTAAATTTGGAGTTTTTGATCCCAATGCAGAAAATCAACTGTTTAGGTTTGAAGAGATACCAAACAATAATACTGTAGTTTCAAGCTTTGTGCTCATCAATAAACTATCGGGGAAAGCTTTGGATGTTCCAGGAGGCACATTTGATTTAGAGGAGCGAATTATTCAGTACGAAGTTAACCGCAGATTTAATCAACGATGGAGGTGGATTAGGCAAGATAAAAGCTGTTTAATCCAAAATGTGCTCACTGGACTATTTCTTGATATAGCTGGAGAAAGCCGATCTTCAGGAGCTAAAGTCATACAGTGGAGTCATACAGGCAACACAAACCAGCAATGGATTCCCGAAGCATAGGGTAATGGCGTTTATCGTATCAGATCAGTACATTAACCCTCAATGTATCTGGGAATTAAGAATAATAGCTCGTAGGATGGAGGAAAATTAGAGGTTACCAAGTAAAATCCAGCTTCCATACATTGGATAATTGAAGGTGCTCTTCCATGATAAGTCTAGAATAAAATTTATCGTTATTGAAGTTGTATCATTTTGGCTTGGAAAAGAAGTGATTTTTGTTAATTTAGTCGTTCCTCCATGATTTTTTAATATAAAATCAAAGATTAAGTAACTGAACAGGTTACTGTATTTCAACTTTTTGACTTTGAGTTAGTCCTCTTTTGCATATGCAACGATCATTATATTGTAGTTAAACCAATCATGAAGTCTTCACATGATAGCTCGCCACATCCCTTGTAAAAAAGAAGTCTTGATCTTCAGTCCACCAATCAGAAGCATCAACAGTCTGCATCCAAGAGCTGTATTTCTGCCATAAAATAGCTTATATAGGGCTCACTCTCATGGAGTACTTCCAAATAGCTCCCTCCAAAGAATAATTGCCAGAAATCGATGAGGAAAGTGGATCAGAAGTTTCTGGTGGAACTCCTTGCTTCCGAGCGACTCCTGCAAAGCTTGAAGTTGAGGAAAGTGGTCTTTTAAGGAAGCGAAATATGAGAACATAGGCATAATAATCGCTGTTCTCACTAGTAGATGCTATTCAGCCACAACCTGCCCATAAAATGGTCACTATCAATTTCTAAGATCTGAACGGAATCGAAAAAACTAGCATAAAACTGCCTGCAATTCGATAGAAGAGACAAGGAAATCTCAGCAGGCATGGATTAGTCAAGGATGGTAAGCTCATCGATAAGAAGGAATCCTTGTCTAAGAGAGATGGCTTGGCGGTTGGATCTGCCACAGCTTTTCTCAAAAGCGGATAAAATTTGAAAGGATCAGTCATCAATCGACTGGCAATAAACGCCAAAAAGAGTTTACGAGTAAGAGTGACTTCAACTTCTTTCTACCACGCCAACAAAGAAAGAGATCGTGAAAGAATAAAAACTTAGGAATAAATCACTGATAGACCTTTTGAGAAATCATTCATTATCACGCGCTATGGATGCGGGTTCTCTCGCCGCAAAGAGGAAGGCGGCAGCGTGCTGAAAAAATATGAGAACTCTTTGAAATTGTCACGGAATTGACCTTTGGTCGTTTTTATTGTGCAAATATAATATGATCAAATATCATATGTTTAAATTTAATGAGTAAACATCAACTCAGCGATTGTGATATTTCATAATGGTTTTGGCTAGAGTCTTTTTATCTTTAATGCCCTTATACTGCCTAAACATACGATATTTGCAGAATTTGAAGAAATATTTGCCAGAAGTGTGCTCGGCTTCTGTTACGCCCAAGCAACGCATATACAGATCCCTGTCCGCAGATACCAGCACAATTTTCTTTCCAATATTTTGTTTCTTTATCTATTCCAACCTGGCAATAATTTTGTTGTCTGCTTTAGTATTGATACCATACACAACTTCAATATTCTTGAGACGATTTAACTCCTAATCGGGAATAATATAATGTTTGGTCATTTAAAAGGTATCTTCGTCATATTTTTCATCAAAGAAAAGAATAGTGCCCTGAGGTTATAAAGCATGAGAGAGAAGCCATTGCAAACGAAGTTGGGCCTCAATCTTTTCTGAGAGAAGAAAACTTTGAAAATATCTTCTAAAATGTTTGTTAGTGGGGAAAATGTTGTTGCCATCAACTAAGAACACAGTTTTGGTCAAATCCAAATTAATCAGTTCGTCAACATCAAACAAAACTGGCATGTCTACATCCCCATATTTTTATTTGTATTCATTATCGGCCTCGAATTTTCTGATTTTCTTTTGCTGTATAACAGAAAGACGGGGAGCAGCTTCATACATATCAAAATTAAACTTCAAGATTTCTTTAACTATCCGGAAATATGACATTTTAAACACTAATTTCATTTCTTCAGCTTGTTATAAACATTTAATCAGTTATCGCGGATTGAAATCTCCCTGTGGAAACTTTTGAATTAATCTATTTATAATTTTTTATCGTTGCAACTCATTAACTGCTCTAGATTAGAAGAATCCAGTCATTTATTTTTCGTAGTATACACGAACATTGGCTTGATATTGTAGAAATTGTTGTTGAAATTAGTTTACTGGCTGATTTTGATTTGAGTTAGAACTAAATCGGCTGCCTTAGGAGGATGATGAAGATGAACGAGAAGAAGAACGAGATGCAGATCTACCGCCTCTGTGTCTTCTCCTTTCATTCTTTTCTCCTCTTTCCCAGCCTCCACATTTACCCATTCCTCTCCATCTCTTTTTGTCTCCATAATCATTTCCACCCCATCCTGGAGGTGGAGCTTGATAATTACCAAAGCCACCACCAAAACCTCCATAACCATTAGAAATTGGTCTAAACTGGGGATTTTATCCCTGTCCAAATCCTTGAATATATGGAGGAGGTGGTGGTTGTTGCCAATGAGAATGATGACCTCTACCCCATCCATGATGGCCTCCCCTATGCTCTCGACCTCCCGGATATTGATGATATGGATTGCAACCATATTGAAATGGTTGAAACTGTGGAGCTTGTTGAACAGAAAATTGTTGAAATTCTTGATTTGGTTGTAATTTTTGCTAATTTTGAGGTAAAGGAATTTTCTACTGATTTGGTTTAATTTCATAATTATTTTTAAGTTATTGACTTGATTATTTTTAATTTGCTTTGGTTTATTTATCTTTGAGCATACTCATATATGCGTCATTTAACTGATTAATCTAACATTGATCTTGCTCTTACTTTCCCTTCTTTTATAATCTGATATGAATCTGTTCCTACTGAGGGAAAGATATTTTATTGTCATTAGAACTGGTCATAATTGGATTTAGATCTCAACTACTAATAATATATTTAATACGATCCAAATTCAAGAGTTATTATAAGATAAATCTAATCAATTCTTATCGTACTCTCGTAAATGAGATGTATAATTAATTTTAAATATGTCAATTGACCAAATACAATCATGATGATCGCCCACACAATCACCAACCATCTTTAATATACTGTTAAGATAGAACATACAAATTATGAAAATCACGATTAGTTTTTATTTACACCTGCGAAGGATTAGGAGATAGTTTTATAATACTTCTCCACCTTTCGAATGAATAGTTTAATTAGGTGGTCTATTTTTAGCGAAATCTCCTCTACTTTGCAGTAGTCTTCGCTCCGCACAACATTTTTCTTCAATTATGGTTCAGCAATCTTTGCACACAGCATTACTAAGTCCAGCATTAATAGAAATTTGAAGAGGGGTCGATCCGTTATATGAAGATGAGTCATTGTCTTTAGAGCCAGGTAGCGCTATTTTCGTTTAACTTGTTTGCTAGCAGATTTCTCCACAAGTTCCATGCTCACACTGGACCAATGATAGGCGATGTTGTTGCACTGGTACATCACCAAATCGGTGTTTTCAATGTTAAGTTAGATAGGAGTTATATATTTTACTGAAAGCAGCCCTTTCTGAGGCATAAACTCTATTAAAAATTCGTTCTTTGCACCTCCTGGCTTTATCTCAGTGCCACCATTCTGCATTTAATTTTAATTGGAAGGACTAAAGTTATTCAAGGCTTCAAAGATTATGCTATCGAATACTTGTGGATTAAAATCGCGTATGATCTTCTCAGGGACTTGTATCTTACAAAAATATTTTCTATCTGCATTTCCTCCTTCTACTTCTCCCAGTGCATAAATCTTTGTGGTCCCCTGCTGCATTTTAGGATTTGGCCGATTGTTAGGATTTTGATCATTCTTGCCCGGATCTTGAATACTCTGATCGACTGTCATAATATGATTTTTTATAAAGAATCGCAACATTTCCTCAATAGTTGACTCTACCTCCAAGGAATTCAGCTCTAGAGGATCCTTTGGACCGCGAATAGTTAATAATCTATTCTCTAACTTGCATACCTCTTCAAATATGTGTCTATTCTTACAATTTCTAATTCCAGAAAAGATACTGTTGTTCATTACTTTCACTAAAGTACTATTTTACCTGAAAAGTTCGCTCTATTACAATGCTAAGATTACCACTCGCGGATGTTGAATTTTATTTAACTGAGGCTCTATGAAGTTGCGGACAATAGGTTATAGACTCACGAATTGGCGTGCTACGATGCGATCAAAGGATTGCTTGATCTTTTACAGCTGAGGCCGTGCCATATCCAACAATCTATTGACATATTGTATGGCGTATTTACAGTAGGCTAAGGGGTACAGTGTGCTAAACTCATGCATTTGAAACTGTTTTTATACAAAACTTTGTTGCTCTTTGTTCATATTTAAAAATTCCTTTTCCAGGAGATATTCACAATAAACTTAAGGAGTAGCATCTTTTCGACTTGGTTGCTTTAATAGTAACGCATTGGAAATCATAATATTTGTACACTTAATATGGCAAGTGAATAGTAGATAGGCTAATTGAACTGTCAATGCAGCCAAAGATTTAATGTCCGGTATAGTTTCAGATCTTACGGGCACTTTTAGTTTGTGCGCAGAGTAGCGAACCATATGAGTTAGATACTCGGTGTTTTACTGTATCCTTAAATACTCTTCGGAGAGCTATCGTGCTTTGAGTTGTTGAGTGGAGAGTTATTGTATTGAAGATGTATTCATTTGACCAATTATATTAATAGATAAGTAATAATACATTCGATCATGGATAAAAGGTTTGGAAGGATAACTAAAATTTTTCACTATAAAGAAATCTTAATATCATAATGCATAATTTCTTTTAGCATCATTCTTTAAAATATCATAAAATATAACGAGTATTAGAGAAAAAACCAAATAATATCAAAACATTAGCGGAGTTTTATAGGCCCGAATTCGTTTACTGAATTTATTAAACTACGGACTATTTTTAGTTTTCTCTTCCTTGGCATTTTAATCATGAGCTTATTCTATTGATTTTAAAAAATTAAACGTTTGGTGCGGGTATGCCTTTTATTCGGATTGAATCACCTTTCTCCTTAAATCAGGTTCAGGTAACTCGAAAGGGATACTTTTTTATGTTTTTATCTTTATTTTGCTATTTACATTATAAGAATTTCGGCAGCTCAGCTGTTTCTTGGCTTCACTATCGAGTCTGATAGTCTCTGCTGGCAACGTCTGTATAGCTTTCTTGGTGCTTGGCAAACTGTGTTGTATATTATGATAATTATAAATAATGTCTTTTCTAGTACTCAGAGATTAGGATTTATCAGTGATTATTTTTGCGAGATTTTATCTTGAAAATATTTTGGGATTCCCTTATTTCAAATGATTTAAGATATTATTAGCCGATGAGGCTGAGACATTAGTGAAGTGACTACTATTCTGAAAGGACTTGGTAGAAAATGCAAAGATTTATTAGTATTTTTGCTGTTTTCCTGTATTTTTACAGGGAAAAATCTTCTCATATGTTCCACGAAGAGCTTCTTCTTGTGCTTCTCTTGTTGAATTAATAATTTTTACAATATCATCTTTCTAATGTCCATTATTCGCATGTTTGAGCTTAATATATTTTTCCCTTTGCTTTACTCTCTCCAACTCCTCTCTCACTTTGATTTCCTCCTAACTAACTCTCATCATCAATAGGGTATCCTTAATTAAATTTTTCTTGATAACATGATCAAGAGGAGTATCTGCGGTAAAGCTAGGTGTATGATTTACTTCAAGTAAAAAACATCTGTCTTGATTATCAATGATAAAATCAAATCCAAGTACTTAGAAGCACATATTGGTGGTTGGTTCAAGTGGGCGGGATGATTTGTAATTGGCCAAAATGTAAGGCTGAGCTGCAATTAAAGTCTTAATGATGTTATCCTTAATTTGACTCCAGTAGGTATTAGCACGATACCCCATCTCCTTCAATATCTTAAAAAATTATGCCAAAGATTTTTTATGACCATGCGTCATTTCGTTGATTGAGTGATTGTATTCATAATTAGGATTAGATTTATTTATTGCATAGTTGGTGAGATGCATGTAAAAATTTGATAAATTGGAGGCGTCAGGAAGCTCATATTTTTCAGTTGAAAAACGCACCAGACCTTCGTTGTAAAGATAAATTCTTAGAGGCTAGCAACACGCTAAAAGCACATATATCCGTAAATCGAATTTTAACCCTTTGTATAGTAATGGATTTGATATATATTTTTGAACCACACAGCGCTATTATTTTTCGATATCTGCTGGATTTTGAGTGAGATAGATGCCTCTACCTTGACAACCTGCTTCAGGCTTAACTATAAAAGTTTTTAGGAGGCCTCTCCTTTTGGATTAATTAAAATAGTGTCGAATCTTAGCCTGATCGTTTGGGTACAAGTATGTTCTTGGGTAAAAATCATACTAATGAGGATATTGCTGTTTCATCTTTGCCAACGTGAGTGCAAGATTGTTCTTCCTTGCAATGATACTCATTGCTGGAAAGTGGTTAATTCTCTGAAGGTAGTGCATCTTTTGAAGAATTTAGTTACTAACCCCCGTATCACACCATTTTATGTTCCAACTCTTGCTTTCCCCAAAATTTTATATCTTCCAGTTTAGTCCCTCGACGCCACTTACTTATTGCAGAATAGGATACTTTGTATCTGAGTAGCGTGTGGCTTACAGGCGAGGTTGATGGTAGCTAGATACCTATTTGTTTGTTTTATTAAGATTTCTTTTTCTATTTTGGTATATTTTTTGCGATATTGCGGTAGTTATACTGACAAATTGTTAAGTTCACTCTTAATTGAGCGATTACAGATTGAACTATTATTGTCTTATTACTTGTCAGAGTATCTACTCTTAAGACTCTTTAGCTCGTTAGACGACATCCGAATATTAATTATAACATAAGTAACAAAAAGCTTTTATTTCTCATCAGGGCCTAAATTACCAACTCCCAAATTAAATTTGCAATTTCTCTGATAAAAATGACTGCTTTCTTATTTTAAAATCAATAATAAAATGGCAAATAAATAATTTTATTTGAATAATCCCTATGTTATCATAATAATATAATGAATCAGAATGAGTATCACAGTAATACAACTTGTTCTAAAAGTCCGGTATTACCGCAAATAGCAAGCTATTTAGTTCTTACTCTTGAAACTGTTCTTTTCTACAGTGTGGTTGTTCCTAATTTCGATAGTTTATCCTCAAAAATTACTTACTCTATTTTGTACTCTATCACTCTGGTGACTCTCTTCATTAGCGGCATTTTATCTAGTATTTGTGATCCATCAGACCCTGTCATGATTCGAAATCGAAACAGTCCGAGTCAATAGTACATGCTCTCCTAGATAGATTCGAATAATTTCGCAGGAAATACAAAGGAACTCTTCTCTATTGCGAGTACTGTCGTAGCCTGGTGCAATAAAAATCTCGTCACTGCAAAAAGTGCGATCGGTATATTTAGTTGAACATAGCTGTGTCCTTAACTTTGATCATCATTGCATGTGGATCAACAACTGTATCGGTGAACTTAACTATAAATACTTTTTTATCATGATACTTTCGGCTTTTTCCAATTTACTAGTCTATGTAATTGCAGTGATAGCCCTTACTATTTAACATAGATTCTAAGATTATTTTGGAGGGTTTATTGCTGCATGGATTTCAGGTGTGATAAATTCGATATTTGTCCTGCTACTGGTGAATCTAATAATTTTACACTTGTACCTCATAAATAATGGTATGAGTACTTACGAGTTTATAATGGCTTCGCGGGAGTAAGATCGTAAAAAGAATGAAAATAAATAAAATACTGCCGGAATTATTTAAATACCCAAAAAATAAAGTAAAGAATCCAATGACGCATAATAAAATAGCCAGCAGCATCTTAATCAATAAATTCAGATGGTTACTTCAAAGGAAGTATCTAATACCAATATTATTTGTGTTAAAAGTAGTAAGTCCAACTCTCAGTCAAGCTAAAATGCCATCAAATAATAAGACCTCAACGATGGAAGGGAGGTAAGATCAATTCTATTCAAGGAAAAATCCTAAAGTTAAAAATCTGTCAAATGTAGTGAAAGCTAAAATTAAAAATCTTTGCCCAAGGATAATAGTAATAACGATGATTCTGATGCTGAAAGTGGAGTGGAGATCAGTCAACTCTTTACTCGTAATAAAAGTCTAAAGTTCATAATAGGTAAAAGTGATTCAAGCAGACCGCATAAAATAAAAAGATTTCCTCATCATTCTCTTATAGTTGGTGAAAGATAATATAAATTGGATCCAGCAAGCATTCCTAAAAGAAATAGCAAGTGATAAATATACTACTTATTAACTTAATATATAGAGTGAACAAACAGAGCAAATCAGATGGGCTTGATCTAAATAATGAAATTTATACCCTAAAATGGAGGTTCACAAGCGAAAACACAAAACATTTTAAGTCTTGCACCAGGTAAAAGAATGCAGTAAGGCCATTCGGATCCTTTGTCTTTTGAACTTCAGCATAAGATCCAATTTTTGATGTCTCTAAGCTGATTTCCTTTTTTCCCACGCGAACTGATAGTTGTTGTTTGCCTATCTTATCGGGTTTAGGCCAGTCCTGATCTTTGCATTCGAGAATGCCACTATCGACAATTATTCTCCTCATTTCATCGATGACAGTCTGTGATACATAAGCTGCGTGCTATTGCATGTACCTTGTTTGCGGATTAGTTGATCACTTTTGTACTCAGAATTGTTGTTGTATTTAATCATGCCTGTGCTATCCACTTCAAAGTCGAGGAACTCGTGCCCGTATGCCCCTCGATGACCAATACTAGGTTCAGTAACATGTACTAGTATCTAACAAAGAAATCGTTGCTTTATGACTGCATGTCTCGTATAAATTGAATAATAGGAGCTATTATTAATCACATAATCATCCACGGTAGTCGCTGGCTGTTTTAAAACTAAAGAATTTGTCAGAGTTGGAAATAGTTCGGCTTAAGTTGATAACGCTGATTGGGGGAGGCTGAAGCATATTTTCTCGGAGGTTTATGTTTTACTAGCTCTCACCTTCCTGAAGACCAAGATTTAGCTACTAACAATACTCATCGTCTTTTCCTTCTTTAACTTCATAACTAGCCATGCCAATCATTGCGCTGCTCCCAAACAAGCTTTTTCCAAATCTTGTTCCCAGATTTCCGCTTTTTTGCCCAAAAACTTGAAAATTTGACCCTTCACTGATATTGAGGCCTGCACATGGCATTTCGTATAATCTGCTTGAGGAAAACATCGAATTATGCTAGTTAATATGATCCTGTTCGACTTTAACCATTTTAACTGGCATTTATCTAGGAAGAATCTCTTTTTTATCTTCCTTTTTATCCATTTTTTTATCCTTTTCAGATTTTTATGGATTATAAGCTGGTGATATTTGGATGATGGAGTCTACAAGCAGATTAAAGTCAGGCTACTAATGTCTTATTTTAAGGTATAAGTCTTGGTATACTTTATTAAGGGTTTTGGGGTTAATTCTTTTGGTTAGGGCTGAATGTTTCTTTGTCCAATTCTGAAATATCAGCTGAAAATTAGGGCATATCCTGATAGCTTACTCCATCAATTCTTCACTGTCATCGTTGAGAAAAAATTTCAAGCTGTAGGTGACAAGCAGCAAGTAAAGAATGAAGTTTTTGTATTCTGGATGATCGCTATTACAGCAGACAACATCTCTGACATATTCTGAGTTTTCAGTGATCAGTTTATCTTTGATATCCCAATTAGTCTATCTAATCATGTATGCAAAGAATATCCCTTAGATTTAGTTCATCAAAAAGATTTTTGAGACTGCTTTCAGCACTTTATAGACAGGATAGCGGAAAGCAATATTGCAGCTGCGAGCCACTGATCTGAGGATGGGTATCACTGATTTAATCTCATTTCGAGAGTAGTTGTTGAAGGCTTTGCTGTACTTGGATGGGACGTAGCAATTTTAGTTGTCCTATTTGCTCATCATGAGGTACCTATGTCAAAATAAAAATAGGGGTTAATTTATTTGTTGACATTTAAATGCATTTAATGGTAAAATTTCATACAAATCTTTCATTATCGGCTTTTAATAATTCAATATATAAAGTGAGGTTGAAGACAGTCTGATCAGCACCAAGACTTCCCATCGGAATTGAAAAAGTCACAATTTTTAATCTATAAAGGATATACTTTCCTACACATCGCTTTATTGCCATTCATTTTTCTTATGTTACAGATTACAGGCCATTTATGAATCAGCTGTTACTCCATTAAGAAATAGTCAGTTTTGAATCCTTTATAATGGTATAATTTTTCCTGATTGATTATCATTTTGAGTTTATTTAATTATAGTTTATAAACTGGCTTCTTCAATTTGTTTTAATAATAGTAAGAGATTCAAAAAACAATTCGAATTCGTAAATATGAGAATTTTAGTTTCACTTTAATTTTTATTCTTTAAAATTAAATCAATTAAAGAAAATTAAAATCTTATTGAAAATATTCGTAGTTTGTAAAATATTTGTTTATGCTTGCTTATTCTACTTATTATTTATCGTCCTTTGAAATCCTGCCAAATTGAAAACAAAAAAAAGAACCATTTTATAATACTGAAATTTTAATATGATGCCATTTGGGTAGATAGAGAATACTTTGGATTATATAAAATACATTCCACTTTCTTATTTCCATTTAAGAATAAGTTATGACAGCCATCATACGATCAACGGACAGCCAAATTATCATCTAAAATGACACATTTCAATAGAAAATAATGGAGACCAAACCTTAAACTTTGAGTTTAACAGTTTTATTGAAATAGTTAAAAAAAATTATCTTCGGATAGAGGACCTATTAGGAAAAAAAATAAAAAATACTGACATTAATTTAGGGATATGAGAAGCTTGATCAAAAAACAAAAGGATTAATAGAACTATACATTCAACTTTCCCAGGCAGGACCTAATGAAAAAATAGATAATTAAATGATTTTGTAAAATCAGGAAGAAAAGTAGTTTATGCACTATTGGAGAGAGTGTCATTTGATGTTACAAAAAAAAGAGAGTTAATGTGATATTCGAAGTTTGTTGTGGGAGGGACAAAATCTTATACTTTTTCTATCTTCTAAGATAAAAGAAAAGTCTTTTTCAGGTTATGAGGGAAGTTTGAAATTACTACTTTTCAATAATTCAATTTTGTACTTTAAACTGCAAATGTATCAGGAAGCCATTCGCAATTTGCAGGCGGCAATGAAATGCAGTAGCACATAAGATGACAATTTCATAATAAATGTAGGGCAATTAAACGAATTGATCCATATTAAGATGGAAGTGAACTCCAATAATTTAAATTTGAATTTTTTGTAAAGGGGACAAGGCCGGGATTATCTAAACTCGAATTCATCTTTGAATCAATTTAAACAATTAGTTGCATTTTTGAGAGTGAAAAAGAATTAACTGCCCATCTTCATTAGAAAGCAAAGTTTAAAAAAAAGTAAAATACATATTCGTAACTATTACAATTTAGCCCTCATCTGCAAAAAGCATCACTTGAATTCAATAGCGATCAAATTATTATAAAATTTAATTAAGGAGTGTCAAACTGAACAAACAGAAATCATTCGAATTAAGTCCTATGTGCTGTTGAGTCAAGTTTATGAAGATGATCATAATCTGTAGGCTAGTGTAAGCTGTCTTGAAAAGATATTCACAGTCGATTTAGACATATCAGAGCAGATTAAAATCAAGATCATACTCCTAAAAAAATAGATCAAATTGAAAAAGGCCGCTGCTTCGTGTCCTGCTATGGCTCTCTCACAAAATAAGCAATACCATTTACTTTCAAATATCCAAAATGAACTCAATAAACTTGTAAAAAAATAATAACCCATCCTTCACAAAGTAAAGAGAGTGAGAAACTTTCTTCCCAAATTTAAAACATTAAAGATAACTAATCCTAGAGTGAATGTTTCCAATAAATATGTAATTTCTTGTCGACCGTCGGTAAATGTTCAAAAATCATCATAATTAAGATATCGGGAGTTCAGAACCACAATAAGATAAGCACCTACAGCAACAGCTTCTCCATAGACTCCTCCTACCCCGCCGTCTCCAAGTAGTCCCTCATCATCAACAAAATCAATACATTTAATCTCCAAAAATATGGATGAACGTCTGCTTGCAGAATTACTCGTGCAATGCTAATAGAAGATCATTAATTTTATAGCTTAGTCTAAATTTGAAGAGGCGACTGTTGAAATTGAAAATATGGTGAACTAATTATAAGAATTAGATAATTAGTCAGAGCAATAGGTATTTAATTTCAGATTAAAATGTATAAACTGGTGCTATAAACTCGGAAAAAAGAGATATGTAGTGCTTCTCCTCAAAAGATTCATCAAACTATATCGAGAAAAATAAAATACACCCAATTTAATTTCTCTTCTTCATTAGCTGAGCAAAAATTATGAATAAACCGGAGAGTACAACAAAGCCATTAACATTAATTCAGAAATATTTTAGCTTGGATAAACTGACGCTCTCGATAAAATTGGATAATTACATATTTTATGCTAGAATTATTCACAGTCTTTAGCTTGTTACGAGCAATACGATAAAATTAAAAAAAGCATTTACACAAGAGTCAAACTAGCTCATGCCTATTCCAAAATTTTGGGCTGCACTAAAAAGACAATTTAAATCCTTCAAGACATTCTTTTTTCAAACAAAAAAGACTTAATCTATAAAAAATTTACTCGGGAAGAAATTCCGATTGTTCAAAATGCTGTTTTGCTGTTATCAACTATGTATATGAATATGGGGAGCATCTAAAAAGCTATTGATGTTTGTGAAAAACACCTGCTGTATAACTTTGAAGCATATCCCATATTATATCTGCTGGGAATAATGCATTTTCGTAAAGGGAATCTTGACAAAGCTTTTAAATGTTTAGTTAATTCTCTCAGACTTAAGCCTGATCATCTGCCATCATTGTTAGAATTGGTCAATTATATTGGTACAAATTAATTTCACAATCAGTAGATCCTGAAAATATTGAGAAAAGCGTTCATATCTAATCATAGAGATTGGTAACTATTAAAACTGGTGATTTCAGTGCTCACAAAATCAGAAATATCTCAAAGATAGTTAAACATTTAGAATTTGATTTAATTTGCTCACATTTTATAACAGCATCCGGATATTTAATATGATTGTGTGATGGAAATAGAGGCGGTTTGGCTGTGGGCTATGGAGTTGATGTAAGACAGAAAGAAGAAGTTGTCAATAATAGATTCCTTTGACGAGTACTCATCCACTATATATCTTCGATTGGGATAGATTAATCTTCAGAAAGGAAACTATCCTTTGAGTGAAATTTATTTTAATAAAATTTTACTGATGATTCAAATGGAAAAAATGAGGTTAACAAAAAATAAAGCAAATTAACAGCACATTCAACTATAAATCAATTTACTCAGAAAGCTCGCTTTTATCAAAAGTTAACAGCAAAAATGCTAATAAGCCATTAATCTTTTAGAACAGAGCTATAGAATAGCGACAACCAATTTGCTAAAAGCTGAAGCTGATGAAGACTTTTATAAAATTGGGCTCGTCTACCTCGAGTTTGGATAATATTCTGCAGCTTTGAAACAACTCCAGCTCATTTTAGAAAAAGTTATAAAGGAAGAAATAAACAATGATGAACAATTTTAAATGGAGTAGAATTTGAAGCATTGGATTAATGTGCAAATGAAGATTGCTTAATGTTATTCTGGCTTGGGGCAAATGAGATAAGCAAAGAAAACATATCAGACCATCATTAATCGTAAGATGGAAGAAAAGGCAATAAGATAATTGATAGCCATATACATCAAAGAGGGAAATTATGAATGCGCTGAGTAACTTCAATAAAGTTTATATGAGTATCTTGAAGGTAAATCATAGTCATGTAAATCGGTTTATATGCCCTGATAATTTTTTGAAATATTTTTCATAAAATGAAATCTTAGAACAATCATTCTTCATTCGAGTATATCATGATCTATTAATGTCCTCTACTACTTTTTAATACAAAAATTAAACCCATTGCTATTAATATAAGGAAAATAATGGCCCCTTAAATCTTTGAATAGGATAAAAATGTTTGAAGGAATATTCCAAGTAGTTTGGCGACCAATTCAGTAAATTTAATCCTTTCTTCAGCACTAAGAGAGTAACAGAGTTTGTATTATCGACATTTGTCTCTTAGTGCTTAAACGGGATCTATGCATCTAAATATAAAAATTTGTACTAATTTTTATCGTAATCTTAGAAACATTCTTGACGGATAATATCCCATCTTTTGATCTCTGAAGATATTTCTTGTTTGACATCCAGGACAAAGATAACAATAGTGGCTGCGAAGAGAAACCACATTAAATTTCGAAAGATATAGTCTGGCTTTTCCACTCTTTTGACTCCTTTCCATTCATTGCTGATATTATTTGCCGGAAAAAGATTATCATTTGAAATGAGATTTGGAAGGCAAAGAGACAACTATTTGAAAACACCTTTAACTTTCAAAGGGTCATTACCCAAACGATTAGCCATTTTTTGAGTCGATGATTATTCCTTCATTTTTTACTTTGACTAAATAGATTCAATAAAATTATAATAAATTAAGACACTATGGCCTAATGAATTATTTGATTTGAGAACAATAATACACAATAGAGATTTGATTAATTACAAAACTTAAATATATGCCTTTTTAATTGATTGTCATTGAGCCTAATCTAAAACTTTTAGATATTTTTGATCCAACGAGAATAATAGCTATATAATACCGTTTATTTTTGAATTCAAAATGCAAAAGGAATCAAAAGCCATACCTTTCATAGTCAAATCTACAGACAAAGATAGTAATAATTGAATTACTCAGACTATCATCTTACTCAGGAAGCAGCATAATTTCTGTCTACTATTAATACTCCATTATCTGTAGTCACTGTCGCAGGATTGTATCGCACTGGAAAAAGTTACCTGCTCAATCGAGTTATTCTAAATCGTAGCAGTGGATTCGGAGTCGGACCAACTGTAAATCCTTGTACTAAGGGTCTTTGGCTTTGGGCCGAACCCATCAAAATATCCTAAGGACGAACTTTACTAGTGGTTGACACTGAGGGCCTCGGAGCCTTGGATTAAGAAAGTAATCACGATATGAAAATATTTTGTCTAGCAGTGCTTCTATCCTCTAATTTTATTTATAACAGTGTGGGAAGCATAGATTAACCTGCCCTTCAAACTCTATCCTTAGTACTTAACTTGATCTCTAATATTGACAAGGATTCCTATTCCAGTCGGCCTTCTTTTCTATGGGTTGTTCGCGATTTCTCTCTTCAATTGATAAATGACAAAGGAGAAAATATTTCCTCAAAACAATATTTGTAATTTGCCCTCAGCATATAGCATTTGAAGGAGCAACAAAAAATCCAATTGAGGAAAACTATCACTTAAGCCTTTAGTGAGCGTGAATGTTTCACCTTAGTCAAACCATTGATAGATTAGCAAAAACTTCAAAATCTCGATAAAATTTCACATGAGGAATTGCGGGCTGAATTCATCTCACAAACCATTGCTTTGAGAAAATATATCTTTCAATCCCTCAAAGAAGTTAGATTAAATAATTCTTCGCCTCTTAAAGGAAAAGATTATGTTTTGATGATTAATAAATACTTATCAGCAATCAATTGTGGGGAAATGCCAAATCTATTGGACACTTGGAGTTATATTCGACAAGAAAAAGCCATGCAAACTCTTGAATATTTGAGGCAAAACTATACTTAAAAGCTTAAAAGCAAGTTGAGCAACCGTATCCCTTTGCCAGTCAACAAACTTCAATAATTATTAACTCACCTCAGAACATAAACTCTCTAAGAATTTGTAAAAATAAGCTACGATGATTCTCCCAATGAATAACTCAAATAATTTTTAAGCAATAGTGAGGCAGAAATCCTGAAGATTAACGCTAAATAAGTTAAGAATATTTTAAGCGAAGTCTTGAAAAGATAATTTTAGCCTTTTCAAAAAAAATTGCTTTCAGATTATTATGTTGATTCCAATACCTACGAATCTGATTTAAGAAGTGCTTTTAAAACATCAATTCATTAAAAGTACAACGATAGATTCGACATTCCCATGACTGAAGTAGAGTTATATGCAGAACGCAAAATTTCTGAAGGGATAAAGTTGTTTGAAAAGAGGGCACGAGATGAACTCAATAGGACTCGAGAAATGCGGCTTGAATCAGAATCTGGTCTTCAAAACTAAATTAGATCTATAGCCAAAGCAACTGAAGAATAAAAAAGAAGGCATCAAGAAGAAATTTTTACTTTTTAAAAGAAGATAATAATTCTAACAAACTAAAAGCAAAAACTGTAATAAAGTCACGCAAAGTTAAAATTATAGGATTAAGTTGAAGTTGTTAAGATAAAGAGAAAAGCCTCAGAGTATCAAGGGACAATGGAGAATTTGCAGCAAGAATTAGTGAGGTCTCAGTCTCAAATTTCAGAGCAAGAGCGTACAATGTTTATGATAAAAAGATAACTATAAAAAGAAAAAGCCCTGTCAGCACAAAAAGAAGAGCACCTTTCAGTTAAAATTAACTAACAATAAAAACGGAATAACCAGCTGCAGCAATAATTAGAGAGAGGTACTAAGCAGTGGCAAACTGAGAAAAGAGAATTATTAACTCAATTTGAAACTAAAAATAAGGAAGCTGTTAAAGACAATAAATAGTTGAATGATCGCTTCAATTAAGTTACATCCGCACTTTAGCAAGAAAGATTTTTGAAATAACGCCTATAAAATTAAATATTAGCAATGAAGGGCAAATTTACTGAAGAAATTCAGCAATACCGCGAGAAGATAACACATTCAAATCGAAAAGAACAACGAAGAGACGACAATGATGAGCTAGTCAGATAGCTCAACGAAACGCAAGTTATCATTAAAAAATATCAATAAGACATTAGATAGTGGGAAACAAGGACAAAACAGCTGAACATGCAAGTCAAAACATTGAAGAGTAACTACTAAACAACTTAAGCATTGTCTGCACAAAAGATTTAACTGCAACAAATTGAAATTTCTGAACTGAAAAGTAAAAATGAAGAACTAAACCAAGCTTATCAAAAGTGTCTCTAGTCAACACATCAGAATTCTAAGGTCATTGATGAGATGTATTCTAAGAAAATTGTTGATCTTGAAGCCGATCATCAAAAAACTTTTAAAGATATGGAGGATCAATATGAAAAGAAACTAAAAGACATTAAACGAGAGGCGCAATCTTCATCAAAAAATGCAGAATAGATGGAACTTCAACTTTCAATTGCTCGCAAAAAGGCAGAAGATAAATAAAAATAGCTAAATGAATCTTTACGTTCACTTGGGAAGGCTTACTAATAAGCCCTTAAAAAATATAGCAATTCTGAAGAGGGGTATGCTGAAGTCACCAGAGAAAAATAAAATTATTACCAGAGTCGAATAAAACAATTATAGGCAGAAGTGGAATCTGTTAAGGAAAAGGCTGCAAGTTAATCGGAGGAGCATGCCAAAAAAACATAGGAAGCTTTAATGGTTCTTAAAAATTACTCATCAATGGAGCGTATCCAATGGGAAAAGCGTTTAGAATAATAAAAGGAAAAAAGTGGACGTAAACTAAGAGAGCAGCAACAATAATATTCTAGAAAAATAAGTGAATAAAAAGAAAACTACGAGACAGCAATATCCGAGTTTTAATAAAAAATAAATGCCATGGAATAGAGCTTTAGCGAACAAATTCAAGCCATGAGATGTGACTACGAAATTAAAATACAAAAGTTAAGTAATTCAGCACTGGAAGAGAAAATGGAACTCGGAAAGAGAAACGCTCTTTTGAGTCAATAAGCAGAGTTAACAAAAAGCAATCTGTTGAAACAATTAGAAGAGAAAACAAAAAGCTTTCAGCAGTCTCTAGAAACTCTGAGGCGATAGTTAACCTCTGATTGTGAACAGCAAGTTAGAGTAGCCAAATAAGCAGCTAAAGAAGCTGAAAGTCGGTTGGACTCACTACGTAAAGCCAACCGCAAAAGTGAAGAAGCCAATTTGCTTCTAAAATCTGAATTGGATAAAAATAAAGCCTTATTCAGCGAGAAATAACAAAATTATAGCAAAAGGATGAAGGAGCTGGAAACAAAATATAGTGAATAAATGAGATCGAATACTAAAAAAATTTAAGAAATGATTTCCGACCATACCATCGAAAGTAGAAGACTCAATTCTGAGATATAAAAATAGCAGTTGAAATATTCAAAGCTATATGAGGAAAGCAATAAGACATAAGCCCAGCATTAATAAATGGTTCAGGCTTTATTAAACAAACATTCCTATTATGAGCAGAAGATTAAAAGAAACAAAGAGGAATATGAGTAACTTCTAAAAACCTTTTAAACTACAGCGAAAAATCTGGCGAATCAAACCAGTAAAGCTTAACTAATGTAAAAATTTGAAGATGCAAAGAAACATATTATTAATCATTTTAATGAAAAAATAGCGCGTAAAGAGTAGTCTCTATAAGATTAGCGCAATTAGAATAAATAAAAAATTACCAGATTGCAAGCAGAAAATAAAAGTTTACGAGATAGATTGAACACTTTGGAAATGAACCGCTCCTCTAATCAAATATATCGCTATGAAGACTCACAACAACTCTAAATGTTAGCTGAAAAATATTAACAGAAAATTTGTTATTTAGAGAAATTATTAGCAAAGGAAAAACGATAAAAGAAAAAATTGGAAGAGGAGAGAGAATCTCATGATAACAGCATTAGACTGGAGAGGTCGAGGATTTCTTAAAGACCATAAAGACATTCATTTATCAGCGACCTGAGCAATATTGAAGCCAATAGCACTTGCAGAGCTCTAAACTAAAATAAAAGCCTGCTAAATCGCAGACCTCCTGCTGGAACCAGCATTAAGAAGCAAGAGAGAAGATTTCAGGAGGGAGAAGTCAGCGGGTTCTCGCGCTGGCAGCAGCAGCAATGATTGCTAATTTGTATAATCCATGCTTATCATTACATTTAAATGACTGAATAACTTTCAGAATACTAACTATTCAGACTGCAAAAACTGCAAGCCAGTTATGATGAAGACAATAACTCAGCTCATTTTTCTAATAAGGAATCAGCGCCTGATTTCACAGAGAGGATCCAAGTTAGTTCGGCACGTTCTTCTCCAAATTAATTTTGTTAATCTCTTCAAATGGAACTTTCTAATCAGCGAAAACAGTATTCTTAGCTTCAAATTCAACACCATGATTTGAACTAATAATATAAGCTCCTTCAAAATGCTTATGAAGAACTTAAAAATAAATTTACAGTCAATGAGGCCGAAACCCTTCGCTTAAAAAATATGCTAGAAAGTCGATTGGAAAAATAAAGGGCAACAAAAGGTAAATTAAAGCAATGGGTAGCCGAGGCCAAGCAAAATTTGGAAGCTTGAATATTTGAATAATGATTAGATTATAGTTATAATAATGAACTACAGTTAGCAGAAGGCAGCTCCAAAGTTGTTAATGGAGATTCACAGAAATGAAGAAGTCCCTAAACTTGTATCCATTCACGACGTTACTCGCAGAGATACACGAAATAGATTGCTCACACAAGCACGCAATCTTGTTCATCAAACACAAAATTAAAAAATACCGAGCATGGATAGTATAAATCGGTTATAAGTAATCTTATAAGAGCAACGAGGATAAAATCAAGTACTGAGAGTGACAATAAAGGAGTTAACTAATTAAATTGAAAAATTAAAATAAGTCAATGAGGGGCTTATCATCAGAATAAAATAGGTCGAAGCTTCCTATCGTAATCTAAGAAAGGATTTGGAGCAAGTCCATGAGTAATAAAAAAGGAAGCAAAAAAATTCAATTTTTTGTGATGTTGAGTAGTATGTTAAAATGACAGTTGAAAGAATAATGATAAATTTAAAGCAATAAAAAATGAACCCTTCATTGGAAAACAAGTTGGATAGGTTCATGGCTGAACTAATGGAAATTAATGCAGTTTCAGTTGAGCAACTAGTCAGAAAAAACAGAGAGCAGGATCCCAAACCTGATCCCATACAAAAAGCAAACAAGCCAAAAGTATAAAAATATCGCACTGACATATCGGCAAGCAATGATAATGTGCAGAATCGATAACAGTATGCCTCAATTATGCAGCGGTTGGTTGGATAAGGTCAAATGAGTAAAAGCTATGCAGGAATGGGAGGCTTTCGTACAAGCCAAGATTCTCGTTTGCGAAATATTTATGCGACAACTCCGCAAAAAAGGAGGAGGATTTTTTAGTGATATTTATTTTGGTCCTTTTCTATATGGAATTTATATTATATGAAAGAACAAATGATGGAAAAAATTAGCAGAAAATAAAATATTTTATCTGAAACGATATACAATAGATTAGTAGACAATGAAGCTGAACTCACTTCGTATCTCAAATACATTAGACATAAACCCTTGCCTCTAAGAATGCCAATCTTCTTACCACAGCATTTAAGTGTAAGTAAGAAAAACATTAAGACACTAAAATCATGTCATTTAATCAAACCTTATGTTGAGGACTATCTAAAATTAGTCAAGGAAGCCACCAATTTATAAAGCATTTCGAGCAGAAAAATAATTAAAAAAATGATCCATTACCTGGAAGAATTTCCTACCATCGATTTTCTCATTGAAGTCGACAATTTATTTGGTAAGCAAAAGAAAAGATTATGTTTCAATTAGCTAACCATTCTGAAAGCATCAAATGACGAAATGATTCCACTTTTCCAAAAGATAACCGAACAAGTAGAGACTCTCAAGAAGGAAGCTGATGACAAGAAACTGTCAGAACTTGGACATCGAATCTCACATCTACAAAAAATGGTAGAATTAGCAAAGAAACAAGTGATCAATTAGGAAAACCCTTTAAGAGTTCTATAAGAATAGAGGATAGAAAACTATCTAATTCTATAGTAGAATATTGCCCGTGCTGAAAAGAACTACGGGAAGTTATCTTTAAACTTCCAAAAAAATCAATAACTGTTCTCTAGCATAAACAAGGTCCATGTTTACATAAAGCAATCCCGTGATTATCAACGATCTTGATTTAATATTTAATAATGGAAATAAATTAATAATATTTTTTATCAGCTAAATTTATATTTTTGACCTTTTCTCCCCACTTTTTTAATTCCTCGATCTTTTAACTCTTCAATTACTTTTAGTATCTTTGTTCGTTATTAATAAAAATTATTTTTTTAGTCAAGATTTTACTTGCCGTAAGGTCGATTACGAGGAAAAATTGGCATTTATTCTGGTAAAGTTTATAAACGATATGTTGCCAACTGTTATAAAAAGACTTAGTTTATCCGTTAAATTTTATTTCCTACAGATTTTTCATATTTTCTTTTGAGTAAACGCGGTAGATCTAAGAGAGGACATGGATGAGTTTCAACCATTTCTTCAAGCCAAAATAAACGAATATTTCTAACTAAATTTTCATATTTTGTTTTTAAGCAATCTAGCACTCTTCTAAAATTCTTCTCAGCTTCCTCCATGGATTTTCGATATTGGACACCTAAAAACTAGAGCTCGCAGTTAAGTTATCCATTGGGTCCTTTTTCCATAGTTGTTCTCCTTTGCCTGGAAGGTGTACTGGGAGCACGAACAGATAAGGATTCTACATTATTCTTAGCCTGCCTAAATGGCCCTTTTCTGGGAGAGGTAGTGTTGGTTATTTTAGCAGAGGATAGCATCGATTTAGTGGATTGGAACGTTGTGGTCTATCCACATGAACACCGAATAGAATTGAGACCATTGAGAGAATTTTTAATTTCTCCCCAAAGGCACTCTGCACATACGACGTGATCACATTTTAAAATGGTGAATTAGCTAGAGATACCGTGACAGCATTAACAACTTAGCCCTTCCATTTAAATTTATAATATCAACTGGCAACAGCCATCGCATCTTTTCCAATCTTTCTGAATTAGGATTATTTGTATTCAAATTACCGTTTTGCATTTTGATTTGCATGTTTACATGATCTGAGTATCAATTTGACCTATAAATGTAGTATTTAAAAAATGACAAATACTTTTAAAGGTTTCACTGAAGGACTATAAAACAAAAATTATTAAGAACAACATAGAAATCTCAGCTATGCCAAGCTTCTCCTCTATGTCTATAAATCACGTCCCAAGAGCGAAACTTCCATTACTTTGAACGAGTATTTCACTACATATGGCAACAATTTTGAAAAACCTCATAATCCTCATTCAAAATTAGATAAAAACCGATTGACAACTAAATATTGTGAGTTAAAAGAGCGTTTAAATTCTAAATTAGAGGAGTGCAAAGAAAGCCTAAGAATAAAAACTTGCAACATTAAAGCACCATACAAATAAATTACGGATTTGATTTATTAAAAGTAGAAGGCACGTTTGGATAATCTCTAATGCAACTTAAAAGAAATGGGAGACAGCAAATAAAATCAATAGTTGGCTAGAATTAAAAAAGTAATCTCAAATGGAGCATGGGGATGTTTGGATCGACTTCATTAGAAGTTAGCTAAACTAAAACAACTTTAAATTTCAGATAATTGATAAATTATATGAACTATATAATTAATTAAAATGACCCGTTGTAATTCTTTTCACGGTTGGGGTCTTTTTTTGGCAGCACAGACCCATGGATGTGTTAAAATTTATTCGATTTTCAGTCTTTTTTATGGTTTAATTGTTACCATGCTCTCAAATAGCTCTTGGAATTCTTATATTAACGAGTTTTCTTAGTTACTTAGTTTCAGCAACTGAGATATGTGAGAATTCCAAAACTATTTGAATTTTCCTTCAGCAAGCAAACCGTAAAGTCGGTCTTCTTTAGTAGCAAATTCAAAAGGAAGTCTACCCATTATAAGTGCAAAGAGCACAACCCCAAGAGCAAAAATGTCACTTGCTTTAGGGTCATAGCGAAGTGTTGAATCTTAGCGGCATTAATGAATTTCAGGTGCCATATATCCTCTTCTGGTTCCCTTGTATGATCCTATCGTTTGTTGTCCTTCCTGAAGGCGAGTAGCAAAGCCAAAATCGGCCAGTTTGGCAGTGACTCCCTCTTAGTGATCGGTGATGAGGATATTTTAAGGTTTAATGTCCCTATGAACAATAGAATTACTATGAAGGTAGTTGATTGCTTGGACAACCTCCCAAAAGATTAACCGTCGGTTTTGCATTTGCAATGTCCTCCCGCGAAGAAATTAAAGTAAATTTCCATATTAAGCGAACTCCTGAGCCAAAAGATTATAGTTACCGTCTTTACCAGGTAGAATAACATCCTTTCTTGAACGATAAACTTCGACTACGTTGTCATGAGATAATTTGCTGAGTATTTTCCATTAATTCTAAAGATGTTTGCTTTCCTTTAAGAAGTGCTCCGGAACAGCCTTTAGAATGACTTTAACTTAGGGTTATTCCCACAGAATTATTTCTGAATTGCATCCCTTGCGTACAACAGTTAGCTTCTTACCACTTAGTTACATCAAAATTATAATAGAAAGAGCCCCTAAAATCACAAAACAATAGTATTCCAGAATCCTCAGATTCAATATTTTCGACTCTGAAAAGAGAAAACAATAAAAATACAAATGAATCCATAGCAATCATTATAGTCACTTTCAATTCTAATGATGAAACTCTTTCAGTAAATTAAATGATTTAAATATTTTATACACATCAAAATACAGTTATTCAAAAGGTAAAAACTGAACAACACCCAAAATGTTATCTGATAGCTTTCTTTTAAAATCCATATTTTTTCTAAAGGTTGATTTCAGTAGATATGCTTTCTTTTGTGAGATTCAAATACTCTAAATAGAATTTCTTAACTCCAACACCCTTTATCTTTTGCCCATGAGAAATTTCCAAAGAGTCGATGGACTTGTTACCTGATTTTGTGGCTGGATACAGCGCATAGAGCAAAATATTGTGATTCATCTTGATCATATACATATCAGATAGCTATTCAATGCTTTGAGCAATGGCTTCCTAGACACGCATTCGGTAGTCCTTAAATTTTAATTCGATCAATGTTTGATTATGACGGTAGTATACGAGGAAGGGGGGATGCTAACTGTTGACAGTAATTCCGCTACCTATGGCACTCATAGAGTTGAAAATCTAATATTATCTCCAATGAATAGTTTAAATTTTAATGCATCATCAAAACGTAATACTATTAATTATGCTATATCAAAAGAAAGATTTATAAGCTTAAATACTAGCTCATTGATAATTCACATATAAGCATAATCAAAATTGCAAATTTTTGGTTATACTTGTCATCTGCATCGCTATTCCTTTATATCTTTGCATTTATTCTTAAAAGGCTGCTATATTTTTTTGATGTAAGTTTTCCTTATCTTGCAATGTTCGACTCCATCTTACATCTTTTTCTTACATAGAGTTTACTAATCTATTTTTCTCATGCTGTAAACTATTGGTTTCCTCTTTTAAGACTCCAATATAATTCTTTAGTTTTTCTATTGTTTAGATTAATTCAATGATATTGTCATTTTTTTACTTGAGTTAGCTTTCCTGTTTTGCTATAATATTCATTAATTCAGCGGACTCCTGTTCAGTATTGCTATATGTTTCCAGTTTCTATGCCATTTATTTGTTTTAATCAGCCAGTTTATAAAGTTGTTCTTCAACTTCCTTTATTTTATCTTTTGTTTTCCGGTACTTTGTCTGTAATTTTTAAAATTATGCAGCATATATTTTGCCCTCTTGTTATTTTTGCAGATTCTATAGGTCAAGTTTTAAATTCTAAATGGTTTCATTTTTATCATCCAGCATCACATTTTTTGCATCTAATGCCGTCTGCAAATTTTATATTTTTTATTAGCATTATTGAGCTTCCTTTTATCTATAATTTAACTTCTCGAAGTTATTCTGCAAATACTAATTACTTGATCTTAGTTAACTATTTTACTTTACCAATTTTTCTTTTTACATTGACATTTTTACAATTTAATTCTGTATTTGCTTGATTTAAATTTGATACTTGCTTCGTAGTTAAGAGCACTCCTTTATAAGAGCTTCATTTTCATAAGACAATTAATTTATCTTTTTTCTGCTAGAAATAATGACCTATTGACATTCATTAATTGTATGCTATTGCTCTGTATTTTTAGTCATAACTGTTTTCAGTAGCATTTTTATTTCAGATTCTGTTTTTAGCTTTTCATCATAGGCTCTTTTCAATTGTCGATATTTTTATAAGGAAGATTCAATTGCTTGACCATATTCTTATTCTAAAGTTTTTATTTTTTCCTCAAACTCCGAGTATATTTTTCGTATATTTTCCTAATTATTTTGAGTATACTGATCTTCTTTGTGTTAATATTCCTTGATAATTTATGCTTTTTCAGAACCGTGGTAGCTTTCGAGCTCTTTAACCTTTTGCTAATATTTATACTCCCATTCTCGAAGCAATTGAGTCAATTATCTCATTCTGTCTTTATATTATTCTTGTTCGTGTTTCAAATCATAGTTATCCTTCATGCAATCTTAATTTTTTCTTCGTAATTACTCAATTAATCTTGCTTTTTCTTCAATATTTTGCAATGATCTATTCTGCAGATCCCTTAAACGATTTTCCTGGTCTTTATTCAGTGCCTTTAATTCTGAATTTTATATTTTATAATCACCACACTACTTTCTAAGTTTTTACGTTTCTAAAGATCGATTATCTGATAAAATATTGGCATTTGTATTGACTTTAAGTAGCTATTCCACTCTTCTGTGCAACTAATTGATTTTTGCATCCTTTTGATCAATTTGTTTAGATAATTAGCCAATTTGTCCATAGACTCGTTCATATTCTATTTATCTTTTAATGGAGTCTTTATAAAAATTAGCATTTGCTATTTATAACTGAGAATTTTTCAATTTCAACTCTTAAATGGCCTCCTATTTTAGAGCGATCACTTCTTCTAATGCGAATTGTCGCTGAGTCATCATCATTAATTGCTAATTTGAATGGCCATTGTTATTGGAAGTATATTGAGGGTTATATATATTTGTACTGTTAAAATTTCTTTTCTTTTAAAAGTAACCGGAATTTTCATATTGCTGACTGTTTTCTCTTCTAAATTTTTTTTATTTGCTCTCGCTGTCATTCAATTATCTTGACTATTATTCAGAAAACAATACTAGCAATTCCTCTTCATTTTTATCATCAATCTTCTTGATTGTTGTTTTTTGATGCTTCAAGAATTACCTTAAAGCAGCCTAATATTCATTTTTATGCTAACAAAAAGGATTAGAGGCTTTTTTCTTTTGAAAATAAATTTCTTTTAATTTATTAAACTTTGATAGTCTGTTAATTTAATTTAAATCAACTAGTTAGTTTCCGCAAAAACTTACATATTACAGTTTATCCTTAGTTTCCCCAAGACCCTCAAGATTTTTTAGTTTATTATGAGAAGCATCTAACTTTTAAAGTTATAGGCACAACTATAACCCTTTTAAAGATTCGATTCGATTACTCTTTACATCCAAACATTTCAAAAATGACAATGCTTTCAATTCAATTATTCCATTGATGATATTGGAAGATAAATTAAGATTTATCACTTTTTTGCATTTTTCAATTCCCTAAATATAAAAGAAAATACTGAAATGGAAGCAAGCTGTGAGCAATGCATTATTTTTAATTCAAGACATTTCTCAGCATCCGCATTATTTTTTAATATTTTGGAGATTGAGGTTTCTTTTGATTTAAGGCATGAAACTTTCTCTCTAAAGATAATTAATTGTCCTTCGTCGTTTTTCATTCAATTATTTATTTTGATTATAATATGCTTGATCCATCTCTTAATTAATAAATCTAACGAGAATTAACATATAAGATCAGACTCTTAACTTATCTTAGAATTTTCTTCTGACTTATCTCAAAATTTAATGGGCATCTCTTCGTTTTTATCTTCCTTTTGGTAATACTTTTGAAAGTATTATTCCATGAGTAATCTTCGGTAGTTAATTGTTTCCTGTCCTCTGACTGTGATGCTCTTTTGCGAAGTTTGCCACATCAACACTTCCCCCTGTTTTCATATATTAAAGATTGTAATTATCAATAGTTCCGAGCCTTTCAATTGAGGAGAGGACACTCTATACCTCCATTTATCCTAAAGATGGATTTTCAGTTTGATTAGGCTTTTCAAGCATTTTAAGTCTAAGATGACTGTCATTAACAATGATCACCTCTTTACTCTTGGATGTTATCCTTGAAGTAGGAAGTTTAGCTTCTGAGTAGCTCCTCTGATTTTTAATATTACTTTCTTTTACCGATGACATAATTGTATCTTCATAATTTTAATGATTTCCACGGAGTTCTTTTAATTGCTGGAATTCATCTCTTGAGAGTCTACGCTGACTGAGTGTCTTTTTTAGTTATAATGTGGATAGAACTTTTTTTTTTCCTTCAAAAGTTTTTCCTTCATAAACATATTTAACACCCTCTGTCGTTTTGATGTTATCTGCAAGAGATTTTACTTAACTAAATTCTACCTCATCTTTTTTCTTGATATGATTTGATCCGATTTGCTTTTGATCCTTTTTACCAGGCTTACTCCCTTCCAAAGTTGTGGGAATAGTATCACGAATTGGTTTATCAATCTTAGGGTCTTTATTAGTTTTTCCATTAATAAGTTTCGAAATTAGGTTAGCCTTATTTTATAGCTTTATTTGGATTATTTATCCATTATAGTCATAACAGAAATTTTATTATTTTTAGTTTTTATTGTTCTTTAGTTGTTAAAGTTTAAATCTTTCCTTTTTCTAGGCACCTTTTCTCTCAGTTAACATCTGAGCACTTTTTTATTCATACTTTCTCCTCAATAACTTAATAGTTTCATTTTATTATTATGGTTCGGTGACATTGTCTAACTTTATATAATTTTATTTTTTCACGATGCCATTTTCCCGTTCTTTTAGTTTAGTCTTTATCACATTTTAATCCATTGAACTACGTTTATTAACTAACTTTTTAAAGGCATTTTCAGAATCTAAATCTGCTGAGATAGGCATGAGGGAGTCAATCAAAAGAGGTTTTGGTTATGAGTGTTATTTTTAGTGAGAATTGACTAATAAGCCTGGGTTGAAATGCATATCATTGACTTAATTAATCAAATTCACAATCCTGATACTGGAAAATTCTCTCTTATGTTTAGTTAAAAATGAATTTCTGAGTAGATACTTCCATGCTATGTTTATAACTAAATTCAATACTGGAAACACTGATTTTTCAGTTTGTGGATGATATTTTAAATCACTGTTATCGCTCATGAGATTAGGTTAAGCTCCATTATCTAAATTATCGAGCATCTAAATTTATTTATAATATGTAATTTTTATAGATTTACTTACTTAATCTTAAATAAAGGAAAGAATCAATAAATTAATTTCAATACTATTTTCCGATTTTTAATAACGAGTCTTAATTAATGAATTGATAAAAAAATCCTTTATCATTTGAATGAATACAATTTTATTAATACTATATGGGCATTTAAAACTCATGGTTATATACAATTTTATGAATATATTGTCTCTTCGAACTTTTATCAAAAATCGCATTATTGAAATAAATTGGTCAACAGATTTATTTATTATTAATTAATTAAAATACTAAACGTTTAAAACATAATTCGAGGGAACATATCAGCTATCTTTTAAATTTAAAAATTTATACCCTCAACTCGCTCTTCTATTTTCTGATAACTTCGATTTGCTTAGTACAATACTGCACAGCGATCAAGAGATTGTTTGCGCTCAACTAATCTCCTCTTAGCTGTACTTCAATAAGTAATTACATTAAATCTTTTTTTATATATATATATAATTCATCTACCCTCTTTGTCAACTATTCGATTATTTTCTCCTTTTGTTCAATTTTGTCTTAATTTTCTGTTCGTTAGAGGGCACTTATGACAGCTTGATATATCTTTTGAGAAAATGCAATGGATCAGATTTAGTTGGAAAGATTTATTTTGTAAACATGTTATTCGTATTTTCGATATTTTCTTTTGACCCATTATTATCAATTAATTAAAGCATTAAAAGTTAAGAACATAATTTGAGGAAACATATCACGCCTTTCTAAGCAAGGCTTCTCTAAATTCGTTAAAATCAATAGCTCCATTGTCATCCTTATCGCACGATTTAATAATTTCGTCCACATTCTTTCCTTGATAAGAATTAATGCCACTTTCTCGATATGAAATTAAATACATGCAAACAATTCTAAAAGCTATTATCTCTCCACAAACCCATTTCCATTATTATCAAGCATATTATTTGCTTTTTTAATATTGTCTTCAGCAAAAATAGTATCTCCTGATGAACTGGCAAGAAATTCAGTATAACTTATTTTGCCATTACGGTCTGTATCGATGGACTCGATTATTTTTTTAATTTATTCCTGCTGAAGGCCCTCTTTGATTAATGTTTTTCTCATTTCTTATAAACATATTTAGCCTTATTTATTTACATCAATTTGCTGAAATATTTTTGTTAGTTGCTCCACTTGGAGTGAGGGAAGTTGAGAGGCAATTAAACTTGAAACTATTTTTTTAATCTAACATATCAATATAAATACTTTGACAAATTTTGAATAACATTTAAAATTTTATAAATTAATTCTCATCTGTAATCTTTTAGGCTCATGAGCAATCCAAGGATGCTTTAGAATTTGTTCAATGGACATTCTTTAATTTTGAGGAACCAGTATTCTCTTAATTATATCCTTAGCTTGATGGCTAATATTTTTCATTTGTGGAACTAACTAAAATAGCATTTACTATTTAATGAATAATTGTAAACACTGATATTTTCAAAAATTTATTATGTTTTTATACCATTGAAAGGAGTCACCCCAGCGACAAGAACATAGAGCATAACTCCAAGTGACCAAATATCACATCTTTCATCATATTTTGCTTTTTGGGAGATAATTTCAGGAGCAATGTAATGTGCCTGAGTCAAAAAATATATACTGTCCCAACAACATTTTTTCCAGATTAAGCAAGTTATAATTGCATTGATTCATGCCATTCCACAGCTAATCCAAAATCAACTAATTTTAACTCCAATGAATCTTTTTTTAAGAATAAACAATTTCCAGGCTTTAAATCACGATGACATATTTTATTACGATGACAATAATTTATGGCTTCGAGAGCTTGACGGAAAATTTTTCGAGCATCAATTTACGAGTATGATCCGTTGATCGCTAACTGTTGAAAAATTTCACCTCCCTCGCAGAAGCTATTTAAATTTATGATTACTCTTGAACTATAGAGATCATGGTTTATGATTAAAAAATTTAGTATATCTTAATGATGTTGGGATGGTCGAGTTTTTTTAGAATATGGATCTCATTGAGAAGTTAACCAATATTCTTGAGCTACTTTTTTAAAATAATTTTAGCAGCTCGCCAGGGAGGATTATTGCCAGCCTTTTCTTTCACTTTATATACGCTGCCAAAAGAGCCTTATCCCAATTTCTAAGTTTTTTTACTCTATACCTTCGGATGAACCAAATATATTTTATCAAATGGCTAACGCCTCGTTCTTAAAAAGATTTCTTTCTTAATAATAAAATCTGAGTCCATGCTTGAAATTAATTATCATTATTATCACAATCAGTAAATGTAAAAAACCAATAATCTTTTATACTTGTACTATGGATGCAGTTTTTTCATGCCATGCGTTTACTTCATCAGAATTTGTATCGCAGATAATTGATTCCACAAAAACGAAAATTATTGAAGGATTATTTTTTACCATTTTGATTGTGATTTTAATCTTTGAAAAATGTATTTAAATAAAATTATTTAAGATCGAGTTAATTAAGTTATGACATTTCAATTCAAGCCAAGAGTCAAATAAACGGGACGTATCTAAGAGTTAGAGTAAGAGATTGTCATGCTGAAAAATTATACTTTAGCTTTGTAGAAAGAAAATGCCTCCAAAGATTAAGAGAGGAAAGCTCTCCACGATGAAATATTAAGACTATCTCATCAAGAAAAAGTTATCACAAGCAACATATCTTCTGTTTCAGCATTAAACTTTCAAGAAAGCAGCTAAGTAGTAGCAATAAAACAGGAATATTCTCAACTTAAAAATAATTACGATTCTCTATTGCTGGAACATAATAATCTCAACTTTAAGTTGAAAAATATTGAATACAGCAATAGTTTACTTATAGCCTATGAGCGAGATATTACCAAGCAAAGTTAACTTTTAAAATCAAATGAGCTTAAAATGACTTAACTAGAGAGAAAGATAGCATCATACGAATCTTAAATAACACATCTTAAATCAATATAAAATGTTCCCCCTCCAATAATAACACAGTATCAAGCCACCATATCAAGGGTTGATCAATTATAATCTCAGATAAGCTGCAAAAACGAAGAAATCATTAACCTGAGTCGGGAAGCAATGGCTCATGAAGATTAAATAACTTCTCTTAAAAATTAGATCAATAACTATTTGCAGAAAATAAAGACCTTGACTCTATAACTTGAAAAAGTAGAAAAATCATCAGTTAAGCAAACAATTCGCTATATATAACATTAATAAACCCCTATTTTAAGAGGAAAACTCGAACAACTCAATGCTATTAATGGAAGTCTTGCGGCTCAAATAAATTCACTGAGAAATTAAAATCTTCGACAAGTGGAAATTTTAAAGGACAAATAAAGGAGAATTAATATACTTTAATAATCCAATATCAATTTGGAAAAAGAATTAAGATTCGCTATTGAAGCAAAAAAAGCTGCATCCCGAATCATTCAACAACCGCGAGATGATTCTGAGTTAAAAGAAGCTATTCATGCACTGAAAAAAGAGCTCTAGGAAGTAAAGAAATTTAACATTCTAGTGAAACAAGAAAATTATGATCTCTTTTCGCAGCTGTAAAAATATAAAGAGCATTCCTATCACAATCATGGCAAAAGTAATCATAAAAATGTGTCAAAATCTCCTCTAAGAACTATAAAAGATGACAAGATTCCTCGATCTCAAATTATATAAGCTCGTAATACATTCAATGGCAGTTTTAATCAAAAAAGCCCAATTAATAGGCAAAATATTCAAATCAAAATCAAAGATACTCTTAAATCAGGTTATTCTGAAAATATACCGTCTGCTCTTTCCACGAATTAACGTTATAATGATCTCCAGCGTAAGATTCATATGCTGCAAAATGAAAATTAGGTTCTAAAGCAACAGTTAGTTTATTAAGTATGATCAATGTCAATATATTTAACTATACAACCGATTTATCAAGATTACCTTTTACAAAATAATGTAATATAGAAATGATATAGAGATAATTTTTTTAATTTCAAATAGGGGTTGGGGTTGGGGTTGGGGTTGGGGTTGGGGTTGGGGTTGGGGTTGGGGTTGGGGGTGGGGTTGGGGGT
>Ga0302186_10000491_pt1 | contig 35384 bp, 23 predicted proteins | sample II_Bog_E1_2_FD_198782 | JGI IMG/M metagenome (GOLD analysis project Ga0302186, IMG submission 198782) | Peat permafrost microbial communities from Stordalen Mire near Abisko, Sweden - II_Bog_E1_1 | ecosystem: Environmental > Terrestrial > Soil > Wetlands > Peat | place: Sweden: Abisko... | reverse complement strand
ATGCATCCTGTGTGTACAAACAGTTTGGCAGCCGCAAAAAAATAAGGCAAAGCCAATATAGATCGTCAGTCGAGATACTACCTAAAAAAATATTTGCACACCGCTGATAGAACTATTGCTGAGAGGTGTGAATCTTACTAAATTTTATTGACTAACGTTATTATTGATTATCTTCAAGTTAGAATAGGCGGATGACTGTAGGAGTCGAGCTGTTGCGAAAAAAGGGTTAGCATTGATTGAGTTAGTTATATCAGTGCTGACCAATTCTGGATAGTTACAAAAGACACTGAGGTTACCATTCAATATATCATAACCTAAATTAGCCTGAATGATATAGGTAACGCTATTATTCCATGTGATTGAATAGGGAATACTAGCATCGTTGAGAAGAAGTATAAATATCTCTTGAAATAAAGTGACATTGGTATTGATGTATACTCGATTGAACTACAAGTGAACTTATAACCACTGATCATAATTGTAGTCAATTTTATATGAAAAATCGTAGTTCTGGCACTCTAAACAACCAACTGGATAAACCTTAAATTGAGCCACTCCGAAACGTCGAGTAGTCCCTGGCGAACTCACTACCTCAAAACTCACACTCACAGAAGAGTTACTGTCATAAATATCGATGGACTCAAAAGATATGAAATCAGTTTAATTTGGATTGAAGCAAATGCTGTTTCCGAAAGAAGAATAGTTTTTTGACAGTACCAATAAATCGTTCACATAAAGATCCAGATGATCGCTAGGATCCCAGGTATCGATTTTTATGAGATGAAATTATATTATTCTTCTGTAGTATGGCTGAGAAATTGTTAGATGACTTGTCATAATGTTTTCGGAGACTGTAAAGTTTACAGTCGTCGAGTTATCCTAAGCTGGTAAATTGATGCTGCAGGTATCGTTTGAATAGGAGTCCGAAAAATTTGCATTTATATTAGTGTTCCACACGCTACCGTTGTTACCGTTTGATCCTTTGCCTGTATCAGAGATTGGGACAGTTTAACCAATATTGGTTCTTTTGACACAACCTTTTTCGTAAACGAAAAACGCACTTGAGCACTGCACGCATGATGTGGTGGTGATATTGTTAATAACAGCGACAGTGCAAGCAATACAGTTGATTCCACATTAGACACAGGTATTTAAGGTTGATGAAAGACTGTTAACTAGCAATCCAAAACCTGTCGGGCATTGGTTGCACTTGAGATTATTAATTTGAAAATAGCCTTGACATTAAATACAACCATTATTGCTGCAAGTCAGACATGTTGAGTCACATACCTCAAACGCCACGCGAAGATTACGAATACCCCAATTTGTTCCATTTGATGTTATGGTCAAATTTACACTTTGAGTGCGAGTATGCTCATAAAAGATAGTGGCAGGGTATGTCACAAAAGCCTAAAGTGAAGAGTTCGAGCAGATATTAGAGATACCTTCAGTATTGATATAAGCAGCTTCTAAGATAATTCCGTCTAGCACTAGCACGAAGATATTTGATCGGACAGGCTGGTACTGATCAACCACAAAAATATTGAAGGTAAAAGAAATAGCCAGATGTGATTGCATGTTAGCAAATAGTTTAGTGATGGAATCTGCACGCTGGGCCAGGCCCACAATACTATATTGCCCACACTGGTATATAGCAGGCTTACCTGATACCGTCAACAGACTGCCTGGAAAAAGATCTGTGTTAATATCTAGAGTATCGTTGTAATCTAAGGAGCAAGAAAAGTACCTCCATTTGAAATAAAGGCACAGTTAGTGGAGTTGACTTGCCCAGTCAGATCATTGTAAAAACATAATTGTTGGCCAATAGCACAAACGTCATACTATATCGGGCACTTTTAACATGTGCTGACCCCTCCAATTGTAGTGAGCATGAAACCAGTGAAACATTGACTGCATGTTTGATCTGATCCAATAATGAAGAAGGCGTTACACCCAATGCAAAGAGTAGGGTCAGTGCTGAACGAACAATTTGAGCAAGTGTTGTCACAAAATCCAGTAATCAAAGCCCATGTTGCAATGCCCCACCCTTCAGAGCTGCTATTGGAGGTGAATACAAAGCTTATCTGCACTTGGGTTGTGGTAGAATCTTCAATTTGAAATGTGATTGAATATCGCTGATCGACAGAACCTGCAGAACATAATTATTCTATATTGGTTAAATAATACCTTTTGGAACAGTTTAAAAATATGTAATATTTCTGGTTGCTATGGTTGCATTATTCTGATCGTTAATTAAGATCGTTATGACGCTGGAAGGATTCCAATCCATTTAAATTAGTTAGAACCTCACTACAATGTATTAATGAAAAGATAGCGTTCTCAGATATGTTACAGTGCTATTTGCGTAAAACGGGCCTAAAATGCGCAGGGAACCGTTAAAATAACTCGAATTTGATTGGCAATCAGTTTGATTCACAGTTCCCCAGGATTAAGGAGTATAGATGAAAGCGCTTCCGGCAAGGATCTCATTGCTTGATGATTATAGCTATATTGCTTTATGACTACTGTATAGCTGCTAGTAAGTTAACAAGAGCCGTCTTGAGCTTTGGAGAAGTAAGGAGCGAAACACTCCTCACACTGATTAGTACTGGTAATACAAGATTGGCAGTTCGCATAGCAAGCCTCGGCACTAGCTGATGTAAGATTGTAACTAGAAGAAGGAGATATCTGGTAAACCACAGCTTGTGCAAGACATGTGATAATGAAAACAGAAAAAAATAATACGACTTTGATGTTTTGGTTTTAAAACATTGCTTATCTAATATATAATTAAAATGGCTGGATATTTTTGAAATGAAGAAAATGATAATCATCTACAAAATTGAAAAATATTCATAGCCATCATTTTCATAATTTATTCATAAATAATAGTGCTCCTTGTATGGTTTGATAAAATTACTTTCCATCTCCTTATCGTTGTTGAGTCGATCGGCTGACCATCATAAAACAAAACTACAAATCAACAATATGTAAGATTCAGTTAGGATTCAATGTCTTTATGATAATTTAAATCAATATATTATGAAGGCACAGTCTAAGCTTAACATAAAGTCAAAACTGATCTGTATGAATGAAAAGCACAAAGATTAAGAAATTAAGATTGTTTGTCTCAGCCCTGCATGCACAGAATGTCCACTATTATGCTCCGTTTGCCTCACATAGTTTACCCATTAAAAATGTAAGTACAATCTTATCACTCTCAAGGAATTATAAAAAAAGGAACTGTGGAAAATGGACAATTGGCCAACTCGCCCCGAGCATTATTAAGTCAAATAAAAATTGAGAAAATTTGATGACTTGATTTAACTCGATGAACTCATAGACAGAATAAGCATTGAGCTCAAAGCAAAAATAGTTAAAGCTATTGATTAACTAAAATAAAATGCAAAGTCTCGGTACAGACTTCTCATTGAAAAAAGAGAGTTCGATATCGAGCCACTACGATAAATTTACTATTAGGCCTACAACGTAGATGTTGTACAAAAAATTGTCAGTGATATCATCAGTTGGAAAAAGAATATTTATCAAGGCATTGAAGCCTTGCGATAATTTAAGGCTAATTAGGATCGCAGCTTAGCTATTAAAGAGTTAGATATCTTACTTACAAGTGGAAAATTTCCAGAAATACCCACTGAAAAAGTTGCAGATCGAGCTTTCAAAATTGTGCTTTGGCAACTTCAGAATCTTCCAAAATAAATTTTTGGCTAAAAGAAAGTGACGAATACTTTATAATTTATCAAGGAAAATCTTGAAGACGAAGATGGAATTTATTAAGGAGAAACTTGCAATGGGAAAAAGCATGGAGCGGGTAAGTATTATTTCAAAAATGGTAATATATACGAAGGTGAAATGTATAAGGGAATGATGCAGGGTAGAGGAAAATATACTTGGTCTAATCAAAATGTCTATGAAGGAACCTTTGTTCAAGACAAGATGACTGGCAACGGCAAACTTGTATTTGCAAATGGAGATGTATATGAAGGAGAATTTGTCAACAATAGGGCCTGTGGTAATGGTAAAATGGTGGCTCACAATGGAGACGCTTACTAAGGATAGTTTATGAATAATCTTAAGCAGGGTAAAGGAAAGCAGTACATGAAAAATGGCAATATTTACGAAGGAGAATTCTTTGAAGGAAAGTGGCATGGCAGGGGGAAAATTCTCTTTCCGGATGCCACTGTTGAATAGGGAATTTGGTTATAGAACTCCAAGCAGTGATTACAAGGGAAAGGTGATTCAGTCTTATCAAAAATATCATCGTATTTATTTAATTAAACATATAAAATTAGTTATGATTATTGAATTGATTTTTATTAAATTAATCTGCAGCAACATACAAGAGACTATTGACTCATGCTGAAATATTTTTATCAATTTGGAACAATTGCCAAACATATTCGAAGTGAGAAGGAATTCAAGCAGTGTATCTTTAATAAAGATTTACTATCTTTGAAATTGAGCCAAGCATAAATAAGTGCATATCCTTGGTACAACAAATATTCTGTTTTCTTTTCTTTATCACATACTGATATTGAAAGAAACTCTTTACTGATGAATAAATTCGCTGGAGACTATAATAATATTGAAGAACTCGCAATATGTTTACAGTGGATATCTGTATTGACCCATAAGATACGTAAAGACATTATCCATCCTCAATGTTATTCAGATCTTATATCCAAGGTAGTTATGAACTTAAATAGTATTATTCTTATTTTCGAGTTGATTTGAGTAAATAATCACATATTCGTGGAAGAAGTCACAGTCTCGCCATAAATCCTAAATTATCTCTGTAGAATATATTAATTAAATCTTTTATTTGCAAAGATGACTATAATACTCTGAATTTTATCAAGTAAAAACAAATTTATCTCTTATAAGTAATCTCCAAATTAAAACACATCAACAAAGATACTTTTATGCGATTAGTAAATCCAGATGTCTTTAATATTTCAGATCTATCATTTGTTCAAATGTATTTCTTTAATCAACTATTTCCTGCAATCGTCAATATCCAATCAATTCATGAAGCTTAGAAAATATTAATCTACTTGAGCAATTTTTCAATTCTGCCCGTAGTATTTCCTAAAATATTGCTTTCTCAGTTGAAATATTTGATGAATTCTGATTAGACATTAAATTTGTAAAATATTCTGCAAATAGGAAATTGCCTTTATTTACTGACGTACAAGTTTAATAAAATACTAAAATAATCTGGAGAGCTAGCAAACTATGAGCTTTTCATTTTATAACTTCAGTAAAAGCTAATTTCATGGGAAAATAATCGCGAGGCGATAGGAAATGTCATTAAAGATAATATTCTTGTTCAATAATTGATTTCAATTACAAAAGGGAGAGAAGTTAAAAGATTATTAGCAATAACAGATAATTATCAATTATAACTTCAAAAGGTTAAGCTTTAAAACTAATATTCTGTCGATCAGTGTCTCATTAGAGAGTTAGCTAAAATAACAAGCTAATCCTCTCTTTCATTTTTGTAACAAAAAGTAGAAAAATATATTAGGATAAAATTTACTCGTTTGATTATGGCACTTAGTTATTTATGTGGGCCAGCATTAGTCAATACCGCTTATAGATACTTTTAAAATGAAGAGACTCACAATTTTTTAAAATAAAATCCTTATATGCCAGATCTTATAAAATCTATGCAACTCACTATTGAACGTCTAAACACTCTTGCGCTTCCTTTCAATACAAAACAATTAAATAATTAAATTAATAATTATGTATATGAGTATAGAGCTAAAATAAGTTCATATCTAAATAAATAGATAACCTAAGATTTAAATATGCCTAATTTTAAGAATTAAAATACTATCTTTTCCGCCATTCTTTATGAGACGAAGCACTAATAAATATTTTCTAAAGCCTCTAGTCCCATTTAAGACCTCTAAAGAATATTTTATTATAACTACAATTTTGAAGAAAGCAAATTAAATCTTTTAAGACTGTTAAAAAACGACTAAGGATTTATTGCATCCTTGATCAAGTGGAATTACAATAGATATATTGCCTAGGTTTATTTAAAATAGTTTAATTGCATGAAGTAGTATTTAAACTATTGGTAGTATCCTCACTATTTCGCATTTAAAGTTTAGAGTTACTAAAAGTAAAGTTTAAAAGTATTGGTTAAAAATATGTATAACCAAAATCAATTGATTCCCCCTCAATAAAATGATCACATTTATGTCAACGAAAGTGGAAATTTGTAAGGAATTACCCGATCTCTCAACCGATTATTATTATGATTTTATAAATATTAACATTCCATCTTGTTTTATATTATGATAGATGTCGATCATATTTCAGTATTCAATATAAGAATTTAAAAAGGAAAATTGTAATTTTTACAATATAGAAAGTATAATTTGATGCTTTTATTTTAAGATTATGAGATTGATTGAAGCAAATAATTATTTATTTGAACAAATGTTGAATTAAAGTATTATTAAATTTGGTCTTTATTACTTTTATTCTTTTATATTGTAAAAATATCGCACTTGCTATCTTATTTTTAATTTTAATACAATAAATATTGCTATTTTATATCAAATTTATACCTCTAAAGATCAAAATATCATTTCGATCTCCAATACCGACTATTTTTTTTGCCAATAACTACTCTTATAAAAATTAGAATAGCCTATTATTAATTAGAATACTTTGGCAATATGAAAGATTTTGATATGTACTTTTAAACAATACAAGAAGCTGAAGAATCGAAAGAATTCAGTATGATGAGTAAATAAAACATAGAAGACATGAAATTTGAGTGGACTTAGGATAAAGAGTAGATCCTCTATATGTTGGTAAAGAAAAATGTAGAATCATAATATATTTTCAATCAATATCTCAACATAAGCAAAGAAAAAGCAATTTATCACTTTGATTGCAACCAAGATAGAATCATAAAAACAAACCGCAGAATGTATTAATAATGTAATCTAGTTTAACTCAAAAAAGAATCAATCTTATTCAATAGTAGTAAATTTCTTTGAGTGCCATTAAAAACTCCTTAAAAGATACCATTTCTTAATCTGGTTAAAATGAAGAATATAATAAGACTAAATTGGAGAATGATTTTTCCTCGATAAGTTAAGGTACCCTAAATCATAATTCTCAAAATTTATGTAAAAAAGAAGAAAAAACTTAAGAGCAATAAATAAAACATGAATAAGCCTTTAATATTATTTATAAAGAAAGCAATGTAGGAGAGAAGGAGGACAAAAATGTTAAAATGGAATTAAATCAATCCTCAAATAAGAGATGGACTGGAGAAGAAGAGCTGACTTTAGCTCTCATTTGGAAATTAGAAATGATGGAGAGTGGACTACTCTTCTTGCTACCATACAGTGAAATATAATGCGTAAATTATCTTAAAGAAAACTAGTAACAGCTCTACATAAAAGTGAAATATTTGTATGCGATCTTTAATTTAGAGTGGCAGGATTTCGATATAACCAGAATCTAATAAATTTTGGTAATAAAAATTTGGCGTCTTTGCTTAAAATGTACATGGCAAAAATATAAAAATGTAATATTTAGGAATCATTTGAAAACTAAAACTCCAAAACATTGAAATTAATACCCTGCTTTGTTGGACTTCGCTGGATTGATTTTTAGCTGTGAAATGATGATTGTTTGGATCATACCATAATTTGGATTTCGTTCTTGCCTTTAGTTATCGAAGAACCAAATATATTAAATTTATTTTTGGGTCACAATAATTTTAAGAACTATTCTCTTATCTGTATTTTGTATTTTATTTTATTTTAAAGGCCAATCTATCATTTTTAAGTCTTCAAAACCATTCAATCTCATACTATGGCCTAATAATCGTAATTCATAATTATTAACAATGAAAAATAATTTTATATCTACCCTTTCTTTCCACAAAAGAACTGCAAATTTCCCAGTACCTTTTCCACAGGAGCAGCCATTAAAGACAACTGTGGAAGATCCGGAGCAAAGCGACAAAAAGTTAAACTCTCGTTTTGAAAGGCGAGTTAACAAATCTGATCGCACCATGTACACGACAAAACCCTCAGAAAAAGTAACACCAAGCTAGAGCTAACTCTCAAGCAGCTTCCGCTAGTCAGATATGTAAAAATTAAAGTCAAAATTATAAACATTACAACCAACTCGAACATTTAGCCCCATCAAATCTCAACGTAGTTCTCCTGGTTCGGCAAAAGGAATGCCTGCCACTAACGAAAGAAGCTCCAATTTTAGAAATATGCAATTTCTACCAATCAGATCCACTTTAAAAAATAATATTGCGAGCAAAAGTCCGCCAACTGACTCCAATATAACCAAAGAAGCTAGCTATTCCCATAAAAACCGATAACGATATTCTCCATTGCATGAATTAAAAATTGAAAATGAAAAGCTGCAACAAGAAAATGCTGTTCTTAAAAGATAGTTAGGGTAGATTAAAAAAAATTTGCTTTTTGGTCACACCACGAAAAAGGAGGAGCCAACGAGTAATATTAGAGAAACTCTGAAAAAATAGAACAGTGAAAATTTTGAACTAAAATTAAAACTTGAATTAGTGACCAAAAAAAGCATAGCTTTATAAGGCTTAGTCGAAAGTAAGGAAGAAGAGATACAATTTTTGAAAAACAAATTGAATAAAGGCGAAGAAGAACTAAAAAGATGTAGAGATGATAATGGCTTTGAACTAGAGACTCTGCAGGATAAGATTACTTATGTCCTTAAATCATATCAAGATCTGGAAATAAAAATGACTCGTGAAGAGTCAGATGAATTTCTTTACAGATCAAAATGGCAGGAAGAAAAAAGTATGTACATCGATCGTATTTCCTTTTTAGAAGGGTATATTGCCCACAATGCATGATTGTTTCTTGTTATGGCTTTCTTTCCGAAATTAAAATATATTAATAGGATGTTTTGATCTACTTTTATAGAAACATGAGCTTGATTGGGCCAGATTCAGCATGGAGTTATTATGAAATATTAAATAAGAACTTATTTAAACATGTTTAGATATTTTAGAATTTAGTAATTTTAAATATTCTTTTAATTATAAAATTTAAATGTCGAATTTCGTCAAGGCGGCTTGGATAATTTCACTCTACGGTATAATATTCTTTGTACATCTATATTTAGATAGGTGTTTATAGCTGCAGCAATGGGCCAAAGCCCTCAGTACCTAACTTTTGTAGTGAGGGATTAATTGATAGATTGCGCTATCATCGTAATCATTTTAAATGCAGTCACGTTCCTGATATGTACTCTGCTTCTTAAACCTTGGAATTGGAAGAAGGAACATTAAATAGAGGAAATGCGCAAATTGGTGGGCGAAGATGATCGTAAGTCGGAATAACATATAGTTGAGTGAAGAATCCTTTGATTTCTGCTGAATTATTTGACTCAAGATATTCTCTATATTTGCCCGGTCCTTGGTCAGGACATCATTTATTTTTAAATCATTTGTTTCATATACTTATTATATCTGATTGGGATAATCAATTGATCACTTGGTTAACTCATGTTCTTCAAACACCTTTTGAGGCTTAATTCCCCATATTTGGCTTGCGTACTCATTGATAGTACGGTCGCTGCTGAACTTGCTACTGCGGATGGCATTTCGAATTGATCGCTTTGTCCACTCCTCTTGGTTTAAGTAAGCTCGGTCTACATCCTACTGTGCCTCAATGTAGGACTGGAAGTCAGCAGTCAGGAGATACCAATCATTGTTGTTAAGAATGGTGCTAAGCAGTTTTAGCAGCAAGTCCTTTTCTCCGAAAATTCCCTATCGAATAGCTTGGATAACCCGCTTGAGGGGAGGTGGAGTATAATCCTCAGGACTGGTAGTAGACATCTTGTGCTTTAGTTAGTCTATCTTATCAACTCTGGCTCCAAAGATAAATATGTTTTATTGTCCGACCTATTCATATATTTCTACGTTAGCGCCATCCATTGTACCAAGAATAAGCCCTCCGTTCATAACAAATTTCATGTTGCTTGTACCAGAAGCCTCAGTACCCGCTGTGGAAATATGCTGACTAATATCAGAAGCGGGAATTATGATTTCTGCATTTGAGACACTATAGTTAGGCAAAAAAAGCACCTTCAACAAACTCTTAGTTTGCTCGTCGTTGTTAACCACAAAAGAAACTTCACTGATCAACTTGATAATGCACTTAGCATTATAATAACCAGGTGCAGCCTTGCCCGCAAACATAACTGTACGAGGAACCACTTGCTTGCGTTGTTCGGGATTCATAGATTTAATACTGAGGTATCGATGAATGACATAGAGAATGTTCATAAGCTGACGCTTATATTCGTGGATACGTTTCACCTGCATGTCGAACAAAGAATCCTCCCTGACTACTACCTTGCAGTTATGATGGATCCATTCAGCCAATCGTCTCTTATTGTTTAATTTTATAGCCGACCACTTCGAACGGAAGTCCGCATCTTAAACAAATTTTTATAATCCCAACAGTTTAGACATATCCAGTGCCCATTCATCTGTACCCAAATACTCTGTAAATAGACTGGCCAGAAGAGGATTAGATCCCAATATCCAACGGCGAGTAGTAACGCCATTTGTCATGTTTATAAACTTTGCTGGGAAAAAATCATAGAAATCTTTAAAGAGGGTAGTCTTAAGTAACTCTGTGTGTAGATATGCCACTCCATTGACTTTATGAGAGCCAACAACGCACAGGTTAGCCATTCGAATGCGCTTAGGAGTACTTTCTTCTACTATTGATAGCGCACTCATCTTATTGAAATCTCCGGGATATTTCTTGCTAACTTTATTTAGCCAGAAAAAGTTAATTAAATAAAGCAGTTAGAGATGCCGTGGAAGTAATTTTCCAATCAGGTCAACGCTCCATTTTTACAGAGCCTAAGGCAGCACAGTGTGATTTGTGTAGGAAAAAGTTTCGTAAATTATTTCCCAAGCTTTCTCCTGATCCATATTTTCTTCGTCAACTAAAATTCTCAGCAGTTCCACAATAGTTAAAGCAGGATGAGTGTCGTTTAGTTGTATGCTGGCTTATTTGGGGAAATTTGCCCAGTCAAATTTGCGTCCGAGTTCCTTTGCCTGACCTTTATGTCTTCTGATTATGTCTTGCATTGTCGCAGAGACCAGTAAATATTGCTGCTTGATACGTAGTTATTTTCCAGCTTCTGTTGAATCATTAGGATAAAGAACACTTGTTATGTATTCAGCACGCTGCCTGGCCTCCAGGGCATTGTAATACTCTCCACGATTAAAAGCAAAAAGATCAAATTCGTTCAGAGGCAAGGATTTCCATAATCTAAGCCCTATTGTATTAAAAGTTGCATATCCTGGAATGGGAGTGTCATATGCTCGAGCAATAATGGTCTCAGTATCTTCCCAGTAAGAGCGCTCTTTACCCTTCCCATCTGTAGCCTTCCGAACTTTACCATAGAAATGTATCTTGTATTAAACATCTACTCTTTCGATTTCCCAAGGGTTGCCGTTACTCAACCAAAAGTCAGGAACCTCCACTTGGTGACCATCTTTTATTTGTTGCTTAAAGATACCGTAGTCATAACGAATTCCGTAGCCCCAGGCAGGATAATTTAATGTAGCCATAGAATCTAGGAAACAAGCTGCCAGTCGCCCCAAACCTCCATTTCCTAGAGCTGCATCTCCCTCTTTTTCGTAAATATTTTCAAGAGTGTACCCCAAATCGCGAAGAGCCTCATGATACTAATCTTGGAGATCAAGATTGATGAGGGCATTTTGCAGGCAACGACCTATCAAAAATTACAGTGAGAGATAATAGACTACCTTACAACCCTCTCTGTGGAAGCTACGGTAAGTGTCGTTAAAGCTTTAGATCAGCCTATCTCTCACGGAATGTGCCACTGCCTGATAGCAATGAGTTTCCTTAAAGTCAAAGCGAGTGCGGGCCAGAGTGTATTCCACGTGGTGCACAATGCTGAGTTAGAATGAAATACGCTCTTTGAATAGAAGATATATCTTTGGGAAGATAGCTATCCATTAGGCTGTGTAGTTTATCAGTCATGCCGGGATCCTTATCTGTGGAAGGAATATGAGGAGCGGGACGGGAGAAGCTACCTGAGGGATTCATGTGAGCCAAACTATCCTTAGAATTGAAGGATGGCTTTGATGCTAGCCTTTTCTCTGAGGGAATTTTGGTTTCTGCGCTCATTTGAATTTAAATCTAGATAGAAAAGATCGATCAGTTTATCATTTAAACTTTAGATGTGATCTTAAATAAAAAAAGCAAAACATAAAATGCAAATTAAAACAAAGGAGGTGAGAGTGGCAAAATGTTTATCCGCATTAAAAAAAATTGTGCAGATTAATTTTTATTATTTGAAAACATTTAGAACATTGATATATAATTTAAAAAATAAATTGCATCAATAGGGACCAATCACAGTTAGTCGAGTTATTAACTATTATTTTATTATTTTGAATGGCCAATTCTCAAAAAACAACTTTATCTCAATATTATATTCAGACTAATTCTCGGCAGGGTTGACAGCTTTTAATCTTGAATTCAGAATGTTTGATTAAAATTTATCGTATTCAAAGTAATATTGTTTTTCTTAAATATTCATTGGAAGATAATTTACGTTCTGTTTCCTAAAATTATAGATGGATGTAAATTGCCAATTTTACATATCGCTTTTGTAAATGTTTCCAAATATTCAAATATTTTGAGTATCAATCTAGTTTGACTGCATCTTTGATAAATGTTTATTGTTCAGAAGAGCATCCACGTAATTTTGAAATATCATCCTGCTGCTTAATGCGGCAACTTCTTAATAAATATATAATTATTCTTTCTGTTTATTAATTTATTGAAACTAATACGATGAGTAATCACTCTGATACGAAATTGTCGTTTAGTAGCGACCAAATTCTACGGCTTATTAAAGTAAAGCCTTATACACAAATGCTTGATGATGTTGAATTAACCTACTCCATCCTTAGTAAGAAACAGCAAGGATTCGTTCTAACCAACGATCGTTTTCTTCTTCTAAAAGGAAATGAATCAATTTCTTATGCTCGCTCATTGCATTCAGGAACTCCTCTCCCCTTTCGTCATTATTCTTCTATTCCGTAAGCCAAGGCGACTTTTTTGCTCTCATAAATTGAGAGTTTTACGAATGAGCAAGAAAAGCTAATCATAATATTTTCGAGTGATAATAGGAGCGGATGGTCATTAAATTGTAGTTCCGGTAACTAATAAAAAATAAAATGGGAGTTTAGTTGTCCCTCAAAAGTATGCGCTCTAGAATGGAGAAGAAAATTACAAGTAGCAATAAATAATGCTCAATAGTTCAAAAGGAGCAAGTACGAGAAATACAGTGATTTTATTCTCAACAAACAGTAAGAAAAGGATTTGGAAAGGACTGCATACCAAAAAAAAACCAACAGTATGCTCGGACAAAGCAAGATCAGCGAAAATACCCCTTCTGTCGCATATCCATCGCAATTGAAGACTTAGAGTTATGCTTCAAGGCAAATTACTAATGAGAGTCAAAATATACCAGATTTATCTTTCTAAAAACATGAGTTAGTGAATTCAAGCCCAAAATAAATTAAGTCTCATAATACAACATAAAAATCAGTCTCTTCTTTACCACCCGCAAGGCCTCCATCCTTTCTCAAAGGACCAGAGTTAGCAAAAGTTTAGGAACTTCTGCTATAAAGCACCAAACCTTAACCCCTTATTACTGGGAGTATGAGGGAAATATCTATTTCTGGCAAAGAAAGAATTAAACAATAATTGATAGCACATCGACGTAACTGGATTGATGAGTTGCTTGCAGGGTAATAATAAAGCGAATTATTTCTTGACTTTCAAGTATATGTTAGGAAAATTGCTGATATTATTGTGAGCTAACTTTATCTTCCTCAAGAATCGAAAATGTTTCCTTCTGAGGCGTGTTACAAGGACTACGCAAGTTATTCGTTGGAAGATATCTACTTATAGCTTTATTTCTACAGTGAAGATAATATTGAACATAAGCATGATCGATACAAAGAAGCAGTTAGAGAGTTTAAAAATTTAGACTACTTAGTCGAAGTAACTCAAAATAATGGACTTCTTAAAGTTCCCTTTATGGTTTTGTTTTAGTTCAAAGGATTTTTAGGAATGGCCAAGAGCAAAATTGCAAGTGATGGCATTGCAAGAAACAAATAGTATTTGAATCTTGTTGATCGAAACCACTTTAAATCAGATGCTCGGATTAACCCTGAGGTACTACTCGATGAAAGCAAATGTAAGATAGTTCTGTATCAAAAGCGAAATTCTCAATCAAAGCTAACTTATCTTACGCAAAAGATTTACTTTGTGGAAAAATTAGCGCAATTTTTACCTGAAGAAAACAATATAAACGATGGTCAAAAGAAAGTGAGCACAAATTTATTAAGACCAGAATTAGTTCAAGATTAATAACTAAATTAATTGGTATTTTTTGATAAAGGGAATCAAACCAAAGAAAAACCACAGATATTACTCAAAGAAAAAATAAGTTTGCTGCTGGAAGGACTTTAGAATCATATTGAATATTTTACCAATTCCAAGGAGTTATCAGAACTATTACATTTATCAGGTATCAGCGTACGCCATCTTGGAGTGCTTTATTCACATACGGACCAAAGTTGGCTGAAAGGATTACTGCAGGCCGAACTTGCTGCTCGCTGTCTTAAGAATTTTTATCGGTTTGATATGCAGAACTGCCTTCTTTTTCACATCGACCGAATGCCTCCAAAAGAGAAACAGGAGGAACGCTAGAGAAAGAGAATCCTAAGTTTACTCAATTTGTTGTTGGGAAATACTGAGCCAACCTTTCGACTGTGGCGTAATCTTAACACCTACAGTAAACGACACTTTGGCGTTTCTTTCTGGAACTAAGAATTTTCAAATATCAACATGGGCTATTTTATACAGGCTATTCAAACCCACCTCAAGATTACCCTTAGTGAAAATATTTTAAACAAAAGAATTTTTTTTAAATCAATGAACTCCCTCCAAGATAATGACTTTCTTGCATTTTAACTGGAAGTTACGGGATATAACTTGGATTTTACTAAGACATTTTACTAAATCAACACCTGCCTCGAAGACGAGGATCAAAATCAACAATCATTTATTAAGTTATGTACCATGATTTCTCGAGTGACGAAAAGTGGTAGACCCTTTCTAGATTTGGCCCAATAGCAATCTATTCATCAAAAAATCAATCAATTTCTCCTGAACTTTGTTTCCCCTAACGCCAATATTTAACTATATGATAAGATAGAAGCAGCTCCACTACCAAGCAAGTTTATGTATGAAAGCAAACTTGCCCAAATTAAGTGGTATCTTATGTAGCACCATTTGGATTATATCCAGAAACCCATCAGCTTTATACAATCTCATCTCACCAAATGGCTTGGGCCAGTACATCCTATTCATGCACAACTCAACCGTCTTCTCGCATAATATTTTGTGGAGTCACCTGTACAATATTCTCGGGCTGTGGGATATGCAACTGACTCTTTACAGATGCAAATATCTCTATTTGAAGGTTAAAAGTAACCTCTTTGGAAGGACCATTTTTTGATCGGAAAAATTCACTATCTCCGTCAGCATTACCAATAGGCTCTACCACATCTCAAACGTGCTTCAGAACTTGTAAAAGTATAGTAATTACCAGAATTTTAGCATTATAGTGAACTTATGCTGACACTGAGTAGATGCTACTTTACTCTTAAATATTTCAAGGATTCTTACAACATATCCAAGAAACTATATTTAACTATTAAATAGGAAACGGATGAGGAGTCTCTCATCAATATTTTAGAAGCAGTAGAACTGATCAAGCAACTACTAGAAATCAATCAAGAGCATTAGTCCTACTATCACTTTGTATAATCTGATTTTGGAGGTAAGCTAACTTCTTTTACTGAAAACCCGCCACTGTATGTTGTGGCTGTTCAGCTAGTTGCCTTGCCTTATCTTAAAAGCGTAATTCAGCATAGTAAAAACAGAGTAAAGCTCATAAATTTAATTGAATAGGTTGTCAAAATAGTACAGGCGGAAAATTCAAGTATGGCTTTTTTACGTTGTAAGACTAAGGATGGAGAATTTCCTCGAAACTATCTACAACATCTGCATGATGTTGATTCTATAGTGGAATAGATATGGTCTAACCAGATACTAGCTCGCTGGATGAGCTTCAATAATATGTCTAACAAAACTTTACTGTCTAAGATAGGGAGTTCTCAGCTCAATCGTGGTTTCTAACTACTCGCATATCTGACTGCTCTCTTTAATCTACTTGGTCCAGGGATCATTGATTGCTTGTTCATAATGTAGAAGTGAAGAGTGATTGGTATTGTATTATATATTCTTTTTCATCCCTTAAGTCCCGAAATATTGCTTGCTCACATTTTATTGAAAATTATTCAATTTTTAATATATAAAATTGATATCAATGAAATATTCTTCACACGAAGGCATGAAAATGAAAGAAAAATATTTTTTAATTAGCTTGAAATAATCTTCTCTTGATCATTTTTATGTTTATTCCAAATCATAGTCCTAAATTTATCTATGCATTCAGGTTTATTCTCCAAGATGACTTGATTACAAACAAATCTTGGATCCAACAGCAAATGGTTCAAACTGCATTCTTATAATATTATCATTAATGAAATAATTAATAAATCGATGTCAAATTAGAAAAATAGCTCTGCTCATCCACTACTTATAAATACATCCAGACAGTTTTATTCTCGCCGAGTACCCCCGAGAAGCAACTCAAATGGACAGATAGATCGAGTCCTCAAATTGTTAAATCTTTAACGAGAAAAAAAACAAGTCAATACTGGCAGAGTTCAAACAGAGTCTCAATAGCAACAAGGGCAGAGTTAGACTGAGAGAGAAGCTATGCGAAAACTCGCAAAAATGAGAGTGTAAAATTTGGCGAAAAGAGAAGGTAAAGACTGGCAGGAGCTGCTTTAGCTCTATGAGAGAGTAAAACGGTCATCATCGAAGGAAGTTTTGGCTATAAATGATTTTAATTTTTTGGCAAAATTAGGAGAGCTGATCAAAAAAAATGGAAGGAAAGAATAAGTAACTGATCGAGCTAAAACTCGTCAGGGCGCAGAACATAATCGAAATCGTAGAATTTAGCTATAAAATGTTAAACTTTTTCGATAAAATGAACTATTAAAAGAAAAATTAATTTCTCCCTGTAATAATGAAAACAGTAATCGATAAAAAGTTTATACTCATTCAAAAGAAGCTACTGCATTTGATTTTCCGCAGCAATAGTCAAAGCAGGTCTGCGACGATTAGATGTAACTTTAGCAATAACTGGAGACGTTGAGGCAAGCAAATGATCTTCTGAGGGAAGACAAAAAGAGCCTCTATAAAAATATAACAGAATTGAGAACCAATAACTAAAATCTTTGTGATTAAATATTACGAATGAGAGCAAACAGTTCTTAGTGCATATCTAAGCTTAATAACTGGAAAAATATAATGAGCATGCAACACGAGGAAACTTTGTCATTAATTCGCTAATTATGCGATTTGCGCAGGGCTTATACAGATCTCAATAGGAAGTATCAAAATATGCTTAAACGCATTAGTAAGCTCACTGCTAATAGTTAAAGCAAAATCATGGATGTCACCAAGAAATCTCTTGAAGTATTCACGGAACAAATTGAATCGTTTATTAAGATCAGGGGATGCTTTCTCAATCGAGGATACATCAATGTGAGTGGAGGACAGAAATAGCAGGATAAAGGAGTAGCCTACAAAAAATATATGAATGATAAAGAATCGATCGGCAACAGTTAAGGCGTTAAGAAAACATTTAAGTAGTATTGTCGATACTTTCGCCCTGCTTTTTTCATTTTCCTCTAAAAATATTTCTAGTATCAGGGAGTTGACCGCTAAAATTTTAATCAAATCAACCTTTCAGTCGATATAAATTTTTTGGCAACTCTAAGGGCAATATTAGACAGTAAGCATAATTAATATTTTCTTGCTCGCAGAGTCATCAAAGAAGTAACCTCTTTGGCTTCTTTCACTATCAGCTGGCTCTGTAATTACACCATCGATTTACGGACTAAACGGCAGATATAAATAAATTCCGATTTGTGCTTTGAGACAATTGGCAGTTTTTATGTGAGATTGATGAGCCCTAGCCTTAATGGTAACTGGTAGGTAATAACTTTTCGTTAATTACTCTTAGACACGCTGACTGTCGACGAACTTTTGTTTTTCCTTAAGGCTCGATTTTTATTGCTAAAGGGAGATGGATTATCTGGAGCTGGCGCTTTCTTATAAATATACTCTGTAAACTACGTGGATGCTCTTTATTTAGTTCAGCAAGTTGTGTCCGATTTTGATTATCGTAAAAAATTGGAGGACTATATTAAGCGTTCAGTAGAGTTTCAAAGAAGGAAACAACTTGTTGATGCCCATTTTATTTTACGTCTGCTTTTGGAATTCTATCAGTTCAAAAAAGCTAAAATATTTGATGTACTCTCCAAAACCTTCTCTATATATACTCGGGAACACAACAATACCATGACCTTTGAGGCTTTTCTCAAGATATTTGACTACAATTTTTGTGAACTCACTCTTATCGACAAAGTTTAAATCTATCAAAAGGCATTTAGTTTAGGCAGAGGAACTGTTTCTCTATAATCAGTATTTACTGTGATTACAGAGGAAGGTTTTCTCTGCTTAGAAGTGGAAAAGATGTTCGCTCCACATTCCATTTCCAAATAGCAGTCGATGACTGAAACGGCTAAGGAAGGACCTCCACCTATCCTCTTTAAGGAAGTGGATGAAGTGATGACATATTTTGAACAAGAGGGAGATAAACAAATGAGGAAAGAAGCTGAGAGTCTTGGGATTGAATTTGTTCGTCTACATTAAAAACAATACAAATAGATAAAATAAATTAACTACGATACTCTTCTAGGAAGATTTTAGGTTATTTTACACCTTGGGATGTCTAACCTAAAGAAAATGTTCATGACCAAGAGTATTTGATAATTAATATAGAGGTGAAATAGGACGAACTCGTCAAGTATTTTCCGTTTTTGATGAGTTTTGTTAAAAAGTTCATCAAGGGAACAATCGAAAAGAGATATATGTTGGAGTTAATTGAGGATATCAGCAAAAAGAATGCAGCTAGACTCATCATGAGATTTTATAGACGCAAAAAAGGAAGTATTAATCGTAGTTATATGGTGGCCGGTGAGCAATTCTTACGAAACAATGAAAAATCGGAATAAATTAGAAATTAGTTTAAAAATATTATCTCAAATCTTAAGAGCAAATATACCAAAGAATTAAACAAAATTCCATCAGAGTTGTAAATTACTGAATGATAATATTGGGTTCGTTGTTCTATAATTTTTGGTGATTAGCAATTTTTCCTTTTTGAAATTTACCAGCGGTAAACTATTTTTTCTGCCATTCAAGAATAGAATATTTTTAAGTATACAATTAATGTTTTTAACTTATTACTCTAATTTTAGAATGCATTGAATTTTGTGGGACAATGGTATTTCTTCTGACAAATATATTTTCCTCTTTAAAGAGGACATATTGTATAAACATATACAGGATATATATTTTCACTTAATTATAAAATCATTAATATTCTTGATGTCCGATTTTGATTCATCAGAGTCAGAAAACTAGGAAAACGACAACAACTACTTTTAGAAAAAGCCTTTTCAATACGATTACTTTCTGTCTGTACCCATATATTAAGAAAGAACTCAACCGATGTCTTTGAATCTTGGAAAAATTCAGTCATGCTCTCGTCGTCAGTTCAAGCGTAATTAAAAAATATGACATACCTGTAATTGTAATTTCCTTTCATTTGCCGCATTGACAAATTCAGAACCGCCAATGTCATCAGATCAAATGGCTTCATATACACTCTCAGACTAGCCTTTTAGGATCTTCAAAAAAGCTTTAACAAGGTATTCGATTCTCAAGATCCAAACTATCTCAAGGATAAAAATAATATAATCAAAGAACGCTCAAACACATGCAAAACGTTGTAAAAATAACTAAAAACGTTACTATCATACTTAGACGTTGTACTGGATCAAGGGCTTCAACAATTTTTTAACGACGAGAAAAAGAATTTCATATCAACCATTTTTTAGATTGTGAGTAGCATTTTTACATTTGTCACTCATCCATAGTTATTAGGGAATATTCTCAATAGTGAAATTCAGTTGACAAGTGCAGCTTCAGTTCATTCCGTTTCCTTAGGTGGTAATCACTCCTACTACCAAAACATAATGAGGAGTCTGCTGAAGAAAAATTTAAAATTGAAATAAATTTATGACAATTTAAGCTTAGAATTTAAAAAGGAGAAAGCTACTGATATGGAAAATAGCACTTTTCTGATAAAAATTATCTCAGAAGTATGGAACTTACCTAAAGATCAAAAGGAATAAAAGGACAGGAGAGATTTTATAGACGGAATGAAAGGACTCTACTATCTGTACATCAACCTCAGAGATTTGAACATTTCCTATCAATACATATTCTCCATCTTTCATCTCGAACATTTAGAAACTCACAGGATATTTATCAATTATGAATAACTTGAACAGTTGTATATTAACTTGTTGAAACATTCAAAATAAAATTCCAAAGTTATTGGTCTCATAGATACGTTTTCCCTTTAAAATTTTCCATTCTAAAAAAGAAAAATGGTTCCAGAAATTGAAAATCAGGCACTTGATATTGTCTATAATTATATTGCCACAGCCAAACACCTTCTTGGATAAAAGGAAATATTTTCAGATATTTTGCCAGTTACTTTTGAAGAAGCTTACGAAAGTAGTAAATATTTATTGGAGCATGAGAGTGTTAATGGTCTTGTTGGGCTTATTATGAGTATACAGGAGAACAGCAAGGATGCATTTTCTTTAGGAGGAATATAAGTTCACAAGATTTATGTAAAAATGAGTGAACTTCTCAAATAGATATACTTGAGTTACGAACACGATAACTGGTTATTTCCCACAAATATCCTCCTCTACATTCCGCTGAGCTATTTCATTTCTATTTCAGATGACATCAAAGCTGATGTTAAAAAGACTTTATTTCAGATGGTGAACGTTCTAAATTAGAATCGTATGCCCCAGAAATTAATTTATCGAGAGGGGAAAATCGTGAAATAAAAAGTAGAAAGATCTGAATATTTACAGGTTATTCTATATTTTTTATAAGAGTGTAGGCGACAAGAAGAATACATCAACCTGCCAGAAATTGTACCTTCCAATATGGAAACAAGTGTCCTATATGTTAAATCTTTGGAATCAAAACTAAATGGAAAATAGCCAAACGAAGATCAAAAACCGTATTTTAAAAACATGCTATAATATTGTTAAAAATATAAAGTGACCATTAATTTTAGATGGTATGAACACAGGGAGACAAATGATGATCGTGAAATATAATTCAACATTGAGAAAGGCTTGCCTGAGGAATGGATGAGACACATTTATAGATAAACTATTAATCAACGATAATCCTAAAATATTGAAAGTTACATATAAAAATATAAGCATAATAAAGGACTGAGTATTTTAAGATTGGTTAACATTCTTAAGTTCAATCATGGTCTCAATCCTGCAGAAAGTATAGCATCAAAAAGCATCAGATAGCAAGATCTGTTTTTGCTTATTGATGAAATTAGAATGATTCTGTGCATCCACTTTGATATTTTCAATTTAAATCTTGACGAAGAAATTAGCCTAAACTATCTTCATGTTTGCCTAGGCTTCTACAATAATACTATCGAATAAGCCCCTGGAAATTAAAGTTATTATGAAATTATGGAGAGAATCATGACCCCTTATCTGAGATATCCAAACAGCACCTAGACTAAATTTAGGACTAAATATCCTGGATTTTTTTCTAATTGGATATATAGTTTCCAAATCAAAAGATTATTTTTTTAACTTGGAGGTTTTATTGAAGAGCATGCCGGAGAAGAAGCCTTGAGAGATGACATAATCGCAAAAATAAAAATGGTGAGCGAATTTCTTGATAACAAGTAAAATATCTAAAAAAGCACATCTTTGGAACAGCTCACGTAAACAATAGTCACTTTTTCAACATTACTAAATCCTACTACCATTCATCCTTCAGTTTATTTGGAAGGAGTTGAACTTTTTTGCCTTTTTTTAAATACTTTCCCAGCCATTAAAAACGAAGCAAGCCTGGATTTTCTCCTAAGTCCTGAGGTACTAGAAGATGCTCAATTGGTGGACTCTACTCTAGCTCATGTTAAAAAATATTCATAATCATTTGGCGGTGAAGAAGAAGTATCAATTTTAAACGGGCTATTAAAAAATTTGTCAGGATACATGAATAAAATCGGGCTTAAAAAGTCAATGGAAGTAATTTAAACTTATATTGAAATAAAAAAAGTAACAAAAGATAAGATTATTGATGCTTTTGTAGCTTCAATTTTGTAAATTCCTTCGTAAAGTGAAACTTTTCTATCTGCCATATTTAAATTTATTGTCATTTTAAAAAAGTTGACTGACAGCGAAGACGAGGATGATGGATAAAAAAATTAAAATTAATAGGGGCAGATCATAAAAAAAACTTTATAAGCTGAAATGTTAAAACAACTTAAACAATTATAGTAAAATTTTACACTTTTATAAAAGAACCAGAAAATATCAATGGAGGGCATTCAGTTTACGGATATCATTTTTCTGGATTAAGTTTTAGCGCAGTTATAAATTTTAAAAAGTTAAGAAGTAACCGAGGTACAACAATTAGCTCGTTCTATTTTCGGAAATCTAGTTAAAAATTATGGCCATAACTAAGACTTGATGTTTTTTGCAGAAAAACTGAGCATGTCTGATTTAATTTTAATTGGTAAAATGGATGAAACTCGGCAAGAGGCTTTATTGGTCGATTTGATAATTTAAAATAAACACAAGTAAATTCAAACTGAATTAATCAAAAGATTGTTGAGAGAGAACGCCAAATTGAGTGATGTGGCATCCAAGGCAATTGCAAAATTATCCAAAGAGAAGGAAAAAATTCATTCTTATCATATAAATCGGTTTATTCAAATTAACAGCAGATATCCTCAATAATAAATATAAAAATTTTTGATTGAGCACATCGGATGCGAAAGAAATAATTCCAACGCCAAAATACATCAAGAATATTTAATTAATTCGCTAGTCAAAAAATTGGAAAGAGTTCCAAAAGGATTATGTGAAGTCTTATTGTTGAAACCCATCAAAGCTGATCAAAAAGAAAAGTTAATAGAGTTAATTTCTGATATTTTTGAATAGATTTTGTATCTCCCGATTAAAAAATTCGATAAACTCAACATAAATGTTGTCTCAGAATAACCAGAGGATGAAGATTGGAATACTGAGTCGTAGCATTAAGATGGAGAGGAATAAACAAAACAATAACGCAAGAAATCGATGAAGGAAGAGAAAGATAAGTCAGTCTAGTAAAGTTTAGATGAACCTCTCGAAGATTAAGATCATGAAGATGTTTTTGAATCAGAAATGGATTCATTAAATGACGATTAGGATAATCGACCTTAGTTTTTATAAATATTTACTGAAGATTAAAAAAAGGTTCAGCTTAAACTCTATGAACAAATAATGGTGCTTCGATAGGAATTAGATGTCCTTATGGACAGCAATTACTCTAAATTGATACCGGGAAGTGACTTACTAATGTAAAAATAAATAGTTGAAAAATTAATTACAATTAGTAAGCTAATGAATGAAATTTAACCTTCTACCTTCAGTCTGGAAATGTGTTATAAGATGCCAATTTAACTGTATCGAATATTGAGATAGTATGGATTGTTGGCTGAAATTGAGTCTGAGATGGAATAAAAAATAAAAAAAAGAAAATAGCCTACAAAACAAAAACCAAAATGGATGTTTCAATACTTCAGCGATCGCGATGAAAGTGATGACTCTAATATAGTTGACGATATGGAGGATGGAGATGACTATGAAGGTTCTTAATTGTCTGATTCCAGGTATGATGAAGATTAATATAATGAGGATGGCGGAGAAATGGATGATTAAGATGATGATGAAGAAGAGTAGTAATCCGACCACTAGAATAAAAAAGATCGGCTTAATAATAGAGGGAAATTAAACAAAAAGAAAGGTAAAAAGAATAATTTTGATATTCCTGAATTGCTGCCCACCTACAGCAAAATTTAAAGATAAATAAATGGAAGTGAGCTGAAAAGGTAATAATTAATTAAACTAATGTAAATCGCTTTATACTTGCTCCTGAATCTTCCTGAATCTTAGATCAGAAGTAGACATGTCACTTCCTTCTATATAGATCTGTTGGAGTCAAACTTCGGACAAATGTTCCTTTAATCTTTCATGACTGTAATTCGATTCGATTAAACAAAAAACAATCTTGAAGCATATTTAAAATCAATCTAAATCGAGAAATAATCAGGACTGTCAATTGGTCTCCAGGAGGTATCTATGGAGGATGCTATTAACAATATTATTTATCTTATTAAATAGTATAATTAAACAAATAAGGATAAGGAAAATTATGGGGGAAATATCCTTTTCAAAGAAAGTGGAACTCTTCTCCCCATTGCTGAAGAAATGATGCTTAAATTTGATTTGCCCATTCAAAATAATTGTATCACATTGCTTCTCATTTACATCTAAACTAATAAAGCCAAAATCAGAAGAAAAATAGCAGATATTAATTTTACTTTGGAGGGACATTAAATTGCAGATAAACAAACTGAATATAAACTCAAAAAGACATAAATATCCAGAATTATAGAAAAGATATGTAAGCAAAAAAGTAGCAATGTGATTTGGGAAACCATAGAAGGTACGATGAAATTGAAAGTAAAAAAAATATCCAAATTGTTTGCATGCATTAAAGGTTATGGAAGTAGTCTTTATAAAAAGGTTAAGGAAACTGGATAAAAAATTCTAAAAACAATCAAAAATAGTGAAAGTTAATTAAACTATCATCACAATGATCATGAAAAGCAACGCAATGTGGAAAACACCTATCATATTATTAGCAAACTCATTCTTTCCTGTAAATAGTAAATAAAACAGTTTTACTTTATCAACAAAACTTGCTTGAGGGAGATCATGGAGGAAAATGATTTTGACATGGATTAAATTACAGAAATAAAGCGTGTTCCTAAGATATTACTCAAAAACAAAGACAAACTACTAAAAAATAAAGAACTGATCAGTTTGTGTGAAATCATGCTTTATTTCATCAAACATTTAAAAGACCAATTTCAAGGCAAAATTTAAGATAAAATGTTTTCTAAACTTATTCACTATCCAAAAATGATTATCGAAGCTTCTTGGTTTTACGTATTTCTTTATGCCAAACACCAAGAATATTTTTGGACATCTCCTTCTCAAATTTAAAATTTCTTTAACAATCACTCATTCATCGGTAGTTATAACTTTGAAAATCTTCAGTAAGTATTTAATTTGGTAGTATATTTTCTCAATCTCTAATCTTTTTGCACCGATAAGTTTAAACAATTCTTCATGCCAGTCTTAATGAAAAATCATCAGTTAGCCAGGGAGATATCATTGAGATTTAAGATTCCTAAAGTTGATGAAGATGTAAACACACAAAATATTTTGGTCACTAGAAAATGCTCCTTCGATATGGCATTTTATCAGGTTGTAGGTCAAGCCATCACTGTCTAATTTCATGAAGAGGAAGGTAGTGATCATGGAGGATTAGTTAGAGAACTAATGATTGGATGGAAGGGTCGCGGAGTTGGTGAATAAGCTTTTTTTATAGGTAAAATATTGGGTATTTCCTTCAAGCAGGGTGTCCCATATGGAGGAGCCCTCGATCTTGGAATGTTCGTGGCAATAACAAACTATACACCAACTATAGCATTCTTTTAAGATGTTGAGCCATAAATATTTAAAAGTTTAATTTATATCAGAGATAATGATCCGACTGATTTGTGCCTTAAATTTACAGTTGAAAAAAAGATCAATGGCAAATTAGTCTAGTTTTAGCTTATCTAGGGAGGTAGAAAGATTGATTTAATTGACAAAAATAAGGACTAATATCTCAAAGAATATACTGGAAAATATTTTTCTTTAGGCAGAGAGAGAGAACTTGAGGAACTAAGAATCGGATTTAACACTGTTGTCTTTTCTGAATTCGCAGAAATATTCACACCCTTTTAGATGTTAAAGCAAATCCGGGGTGAAGAAATTGTAGATGGTAAATATTTCCTTATTCAGTCAAAATGCTGATCAGTAAGGCTAAGTATTAAGGATTTTCAATCGAATCTCCAGTCATAAAATGGTTTTGGAGCCTTGTTGAAGCCTTTGATCAGTAAAAGATGAATATGCTTATTCAATTTATAACTGGCTCTCCTAAAATAACTGTTTACAATAGCAATTTCTCGATTGTGATAGAAAAGGTATTTAATGTAAACTGCTTGCCTGTCGCACATACATGGTAAATTAATTTTAATTCAGTTTCAATACTCTCGAGTTGCCTGAGTATTCTACTCGCGAAATCCTTGAAAAAAAGCTCATGACTGCAATTTGCGAGGGAAAAGATAGTTTTGGAATTATATGATTTATGCAAATTGTTAACTAATCTATGACCAAAAACATCATTAAATATTTTAATGGTAATGAATATACTTATCAAATTTTGATTGTTCATTGATATAAATTTTCTTAACTTTCACATTTTTCTCTTGTCATTATTTGAATTAGTCATGAGTTTAAAGCTTTACCCTTTTCTTTAATAATTACGGCAGTCAAGATAGTATCTATAGTGGTTGGTCTTAATATCTTGTAAAGATACAAAAAATATATATTCTTGCAAATGCCTCGATAATGAGAAGGATAAATTGTAACTAATCAAAGTTTTGGTTCTTCACACTGGGTGAGGAGTAGTTGAAACCTTTCCTTGCATTGTATTCTTTCTTTGCTAAACTTATCATCAGGGCTGAAACGAGCAGGGTGTGCGTTAAGGGTGTAGGATCCATCCTCTAATACAACCTGTAGTGTGTATACTCTCTTTCCGTTTTCGTCGAGGTAGTAGCGCAGATACATCTCAATGTTGAACTTATGATTATAATGATCAATCCATTTATCTAAATTGATTGGAGCTAAATTATATTTTGGATTAAGACTGTTTTAAATGAGATCATTGAAGATATTCTATTCTATGAATATTGATATGCTTTTTTTATTATTTAATGAAGATAATTAGTTCAATTAATTTTCAAATAAGCTTCAATTATTTGCACTTTTTTCCATTTTGTATCAAAGATATTTAATTTTGAAATAGTTAGATTATGAAAGACAAAATAAATAAAGAGTTAAAAGTAAATATAAATAATCATTAAGGACTAAGAAATCATATTTCCTTTATCAAAGAAAATTTATAGTAGATTTATTATATCTCTTACTGCATTCATGGATTTTTATACCTTTAATATCTGCTAGGCTATCCTCAAATTTAGAGGTTGATCTGATGTGACCATGTTGGCTTTGCTGTCGAAAGTATCTCTTTGCGCATTGAGAAGCTAACTGCTGTCTGTTTAATAAAAACGATTTGTTTTGAAGATAAATCTGCTTTGGTAGAGATTACGCAGACATATTTTATAAATGCTATTTTTCTTTGATAAGCATTGGCTGAAAATTGACAATGGAAGTTCCTTCATATTTTTGCAATGGTCTAGTATGACTAAGTTTTCTGTTTTGATCCTTATTCTTGATATTATGCCTATACTTTTAAATAAAGGATATTTTTTTGTTAGAAAAAAATTAACCAGAAATCAGATAGTCAAAATCCTCGCCACTTTAATTCCTTCTTGGAGTATTTTTTTTTTCTTTATTTCCCAAAATATCCTCATGCTAAAGGTAGCTGATTTTTCTTTTCAATATTTAGAAATTAGATGACTTTCGTTTTTATTTTTAAAAAATGTTTTTAGTCTCCATATCTATTTTGCTTTTTGAGTGTAATTTTGCTTTGATTCCTTGAACAAAAGCAGCATCGTTGAAATGTTAGCATAAAGTTTTTATCCTTGGCTCTCGTTTTTTGGTATATTTGCGACAAAAACGAAATGTGGAATCTAGTTGTTTGAAAGGTTATACATTTGATATTTGTTTTGAACTGGATAATGGTAGATGTGTCTAGTTTTGACAGTTTTAATTCATTATTTTATTTGTTATAAATACTTTCTTTAGTCTCAACAAAAACCAAGAGATATAATTAATTGTAATTTTAAAAATAAACGACTCTAACAGAAAGAAACACCCTATTTAACATTTCATTCATTAAAATAGTAAATCAATTTTACAGAATAGAGAAAATTGGAATTTGGAATATTGAAATATTGAAATAATCCTGAATGCAGAAAAAAGATATAATTCTTTAATTTGAGGTTGTCATATGATTATCAGGTCTATTGTTAATTTGTTTTATAATTTAACGGAAAAGATAATCATAAGAATATAAAGATGATCAAGCACATTAAGAAAATGTTCATAGTCATGATCGCTTTGACCTGCTTTACCTGCTTTCAAAGAGCAGATTACAACTTGCCTCTCTTCGCCTTTGCCTTCTTCCTGTGGGAATATAAGCACCCTAATGTACAATATTTTTCACTCAGCTTCAAAAAATTCGCTTATTTTATATGTTTGTGGCAACCTGGCTCGTTGATTTTATATGGCTCATCTATTGGGGGGTGACATGGAGTTCAGACGATTACCAAAACAATGGTTCTTCTGGAACATCCTCTTTCGTTCTAACACTTTCAGTCATTGCTTTTATACTTAAAGTACCTCCTTTTCACACAGATTGCCATTATAATTATACTTTATCTCTTCGACCCTGAATGCAAGACTACCATCAAAAATATTGTTCCAAACTTAAAATCAATTATAAATCCAGTTTCAGAAAAAGCTGAACCCCTTGACGAATGATCTTCTTGCCTTCATTATTTAGCATTTGGAGACCTAATCGTAATGGTTAGACGACAAAATTTTATATAAAATAGTTGAATTAAATTCTTTTATAATATATCTATTGATGAAGATAGAGTCAGATTAGGAAGTCGAGAAAGACGACCCTAGAAATCTTATAAAAAGGGCAGAAAGGTAAAAGGAGTTTAGGACTGTTGGACAGCAAAAAGAAATCCTGGTTAATCCGACTGATATGTATGAGACAATTAGCAAATATAGCAAGACATTTAAGACTGTTAAAACAGTTCATCCAAAACGCAAAAATCTCAATATTGTTGACTTTAGTGTGGCTGCCCGTGGACCCCAAGAAGATTAAATTTACTCTAATCAGCCATTCTATAGAAATAATGTGAGAAGGGGAAATACCCTCATTGTTGACAAATAAGCCAAAGAAGTGCATTGGGGACGAAAAGGACTGGTTAAATTTTTCGATATTGGCTAAAAATCACTGCAGGCCATCATCGATTCAGACATAGGAAAACTGAGATCAAAAGATAAAAGTTTGCACTACGCAATTTTTACATAGATTGAGAACGTGCTTTCTTGCAATGATGAACTGGATCTATAACATAAGGCAAAATGTCATGTTTTCAGATTAAATAAAGCAAACGGAGAAAATGCACAGATAAGTTACTATAAGCCTACTAATGAGTGGGTCATTTCTTCTAAAAATGTATCAGTTTTGGCTGCCAGTCGGGATGATTTGAAACCCTACTAGGGAGACAGATTTCAGTTTGCCCTTCTGATTGCACGCACTTGGTTCGACATCATTGAAAAAAAGACAAAAAATTAAATTTAAGGTCTAAAAACTGATTTAGTAGGAAAAACAGTTGTTGGGGAATACTGTGGCAATCCTGATTTCCAGCATCTAGTAAAATACTAAGAAACAACAATATTTTTCTATGCTTTGGTTGAACTAAATTCGCCAGATACTTGTGTCCCCCCAGTTTAAGCATTCAAATTTCTCGACAAGCATCACCTCCCCATCGTTAAAAACTATGAGCACAGCTTTTATGGTAAATATACTTCCTTTGTGGAACTGGGAGAAAGTCTGCAGAAACTATTTAATGAGGTGGCCACTTCCTCGATCTTTGAGGATGAAGAAGGCAGCGTTATCTATTTTGTCCTTTAAAAGCCTAAAATTTTCTGTGAATTTGTATCTGATAGGTATCTGCAGGCACATGTGCCTATTCCTTCTAACTATGCAGAAAAAGAAGTTTGGTGGAATGTCAGTTCTTTGGGTAAAGTGAAAACTTTAGAATATCGAATATTACGAAAATTGAGGGAAAAATTGAAATTTTTTACTCGCCTGAAAAAAGGGGAAGTGGACAATCAAAAAGACCAAAAAAAGCTGGAGGAAAAATATGGTTCATTTTAAAAAGAGGTTTATCATCTAGTGAAGGAGCAAGAGCTAAACAAACCTCTATAGTATTTTTTTTGCGCTGCAATAGTTGCATTCGATTTTGTGTTTAAAAACAGAAAGAATCAAAGAAATCTCACTCTTCTGAGTGAACACTACTTAGATTTTCTCAGCGTAATCTTTTGGTGCATTGAAAACAAAAAAGAAGTTACTGCCGCCATGATGACTAACTAGTAATTGCACAAGGAGCTGAGGGGTACAAACTGGGACAAGTATAGTATCGAGGTTGCAAATCATTACCAATAAATGCTTGAAAAATTGGCGCCTCGGTACGCAAAAATTAAAAAATCCTTGAATGTGAAAGATCTTGAAGGAGGAGAGGAAGAGCCAGAGGGAGATGAAAATTGATTTGTTGATAGATTTAAATTATAGAAATATTTACTGATTTGGGGATAAGATTTAATGATAGTTATGAAACACTAATGATGAATTTACAATAGTTATCTCGTTTATTTGTATTCAACCTTTTAATAAACATTAGAAAGATTGTAAATAATAAAATAAAATTCGAAGATAACTAGACATTTTGATATTATCGTGAAAATTTAAGAAATCAATTGATCTATCAGACTAAAATCTATAAATGTCCATATTTATTGATTTAAAAAGGTTCTTCTCTGATTGGAGCTTAATAATATCAACAATAATGATTGAAAATTACAGGACAGAGATCATTTGCTTTTAAAAAGACTATTTCAACTGAATCTTTCATTCAAAATCCATATTTAATTTTTTAATTAAAATAGATAGACATGTTTAAGCTGAATCTATCTCAAAAATATTCTTGCTTTCTTACTTTTCAAATAAAGCAACACTTTTCTGTTCGTGTCAGATACGCTCCCTCTCCCACTGGTTTCATGCATATTGGAGGACTCAGAACTGCCCTCTTTAACTTTCTTTTCGCTCGTAAACATGGAGGAAAATTTATTGTACGAATTGAAGACACCGATAAGGTAGTTTTAAATCGAATTAGAGCAGAGAAGTTGAAGGTTCTCTTGATAATATTTTTGAAACTTTAAACTGGATAGGCATTAATCCCGATGAATCAATCCGTAACTAAGGTCCTTATGGCCCGTACATTCAGAGTGAGCGTCTCCACATCTACAAGAATATCGAAAAACATCTCCTAAAAAGTAATTTTGCTTATCCTTGCTTTTGTTCAGAGCACACAAATGAATCTGAATCAGACAATCATTAAAAGCATGTATATGATAGGACATGCCGCAAGTTAACCTTTGATGAAATTAAAGAGAGAATTAAAAATAAAGAGCAATATGCAATCCGCCTAAAGTCAGATTTAATCTAAATGCCTGCAATTTTCCATGATGAAGTATTTGGAGATTTATAATTCAAGTAATTAGATGACTTCGTGATTGTGCGTAAGAATGGGTGGCCCACCTTCCATCTCGCTAATGTTATAGATGATTTGTAAATGGGTATTACTCATGTCATGAGGGGCGAGTAATGGCTTAGTAACACAAACAAGCACATTTATTTATATCGCCTCCTTGGTAGTATTCCCCCAAAATTTGTTCATCTGCCCCTTATTAAGGCCATGAACGGCAAAAAATTGGCAAAGAGGGATCCTACAAGCTCAGTCAAATTCATACAAAATGCTCAGTATTAACTATAGGCAGTAAAAAGCTTTCTTTCACAAATGGGGCTTAATCGAAGTGACCATGAGGAAAATCAGGAACATCACCCGAAGCAAAATTCTTAAGATGTAAAATCATCTTAAAAAAATTCAAAATAAAAAATAAAAAAACAAGAACTAGATTTGAAATTACAAAGTTAAGAATAGATGATCAATCAAGTATATTATATTCTATTCAGTTTGATTTAGCTAAAATAACTCGCGTTCCAGTCAAATTTGACATCAAGCAACTAGATTTTTTAAACAAGCTTGCAATAAAAAAGAGATGGAAAGATGCACAAAACAACCAAAAAGATATGGAATATTTTATTGGCAAAGCTTATTAATATATACCAGTCTCCCGAAATTATAAACAAGAGTATATCATAAAAGTAATCTCGAGTGTAGTTGAAAGATTAAATATCATAACTGACATTGGTCTTTACAAATATTATTTTGAAGAACCTAACTATCTTGACTAAAAGAGCTGTGAAGATTTTTATAAAATATTTGGAAAAACTTCTAAACTAACCATAAGTTCTCATTCTAATGGATAAAAAAAATACAACTGTACAAATTAGGACTTTATTCTGAAAGAGAAAAATAAAAAGATTATACACAATATTCGGATTATATTTGAGCACATCATTCTACCCGAAGAATACAATGACATCGAAATTGCAAAGCGAATGAGCTAATTTCTGTTTCAATCCCCCGAACTCAAAAACGAAGATGTTTACCACCTCCTGCGATATATGATCACAGGGAGGAAAAGTGGCCCAAACATCACCTTAGCTTGCGCGATAATAGGCAGGGAGAAGATCTTGACAAGGATTTAACCCTTTTCCAATTTGTGAGCATATATCATTACTTGTTGGCTATTTATCATAATTGAATATTTAAATATATGAAAGAAGAAGAACAGTAGGAAGAGATCACACCCTAATACATTGAGCAGTTCAATAAAATCTGCAAGCAGGCTGCAGAACTAGCACAGGATTATTAAAAACAGTCACAGACTTTAAAAGAGGAGATTGTAGGAATGGTCAGCATTTATAACAAAAATCAGTCGCCATAGCAAGCTGTTCCCGTTTAAAAAATTATTGAGATTACCAACGAATATCAACAAGGTATGCGTGAGGTACAAAATGAATATGGATAGCTCAGTGGACAACTTAAAAAGTAAGAGAACTAAAGAAATAATATGATGGAGGAAATTAACATCTGTTTCAGCAAACTTGAAAAAATGTAAAAAATTCTAAAGGAGAAGCAATTAAAAAAATAACATTTAATACAGATAGAGAAAAAGGACGAATCCGAAAATAAATGATCTTTAAATCTATTATCATTCGTAAATTAAATCGGCATTGGTTTTTTAAAGATGCAGGTATCCGTATAAGATTATAAGATGTATTTATTTTACCCTTGAAAAAATCTGTAGTTCAAATTAATTTATGGTATTCGGCAGTATTTAATTTTTAACTTGCAATTTAAATTGCATCTGTAAATTTATTTGTAATCATTCATTCATTAAATTGTCAAACTAAATTGATGCATAAATACCTGAATTTGTTGAAGGAATTAACAATATTAACTTATATTTAATTATAACTCACTTTTCTAGTTTAGAATCTAATTTAATTGAGGAATCAAAGGCCAATGCTTCCAGTTTCGAGGAAAGTGTTGTTTTTCGGAGTGTCAATGCTGTTGCAGCTCAGTTCAACAGTGGATTTAATCAGCACTTCTTTTAGTTCTGCTTAAGCTTTTTGTCGCCTCGAGACGCAGTACCAGATTATGAGCCCACTTGCAATTACTAAATATCAGTAAAAGTACACATAATACCCACAGGAATTATAATAGCCAAAAGAAAGATGACAGACGGAGACAATCGATTGGTATCATCAGTCATGAGGACTGTGTTATCAATGCAGGTGGTTCCGTTAAAGTACGTTTAGCCATTGCAGTCAGTACATTGATCTGCAGCATAGCAATAGTTACAATTATCAGGGCAAGGAGAGCAAGTAGTTGAACCTTGTAATGAAAAATAGCCGGTCGAACAGGCAGTACAACTATTTTCATACAGGTAAAAGTTAGCAAGACAGGTTACACAAGTGACGTTACTTAAGCAAGTAGCGCAGTTTTAAAGGCATTGAAAGCATTCGGAACCAATTTAGGAACCTTGGCCAAGTGGACATGGTGAGCATAAGGCACCACTCAGATAATAGCCAGCCTAACAACTTTCGCAGATATTCACAAGGATAGTTTATTGGTTTTTATATGTACATGAAGCGCAGCTTTATGTGCAAGAAAGACAATTAGGTAAATTCCATCCAGCAGGGGTAGATGATCCAGTAGAACAAACAATGCAGGAGAAGTCGTCATTTAGGTAATAATTAGCAAAGCAAGAAAAACACATGAAGAAATCAGAGTCATCACAAGTGAAGCAGCCGGGACCGCAGGCAGTGCATCCATAATTAACAAATCCAGCGGGGGAAAAGTATCCAGCAGAGCATGCATAACAGAAAGTATCAGCTATATAGTAGTTGGGTAAACAAGAGGTGCAGATATTTTCATTTAAGCAAGTTTAACAGTATGCGGGGCAGGGATTGCATGCAGTGGAAGAGTCAGCAGGAACATATCCGTTACTGCAGAAAGAGCAGCTTGCACCAGTGAGGTAGTAGTTGGGATTACAGGTAATGCAAACATATGGATTTTGTGTGCAACTAGCGCAACCAGTTGGGCAAGCAAAGCAAGCAGAGAGGTTATTTTCAGCAGGGGCAAACAGGCCTAAAGGACACGAATTGCAAAATGATCCATCTAGGTAGGTGTTGAGGGGACAAGTACTACAAACCACATTAGAGTTCGAGAGTTCTCCGGGAGTCAAATTCTAGCAAGATGCACAATTGTTAGGACAATTAATGCAATAAGGATAGTTCGTTGAGGGCATAGTGTATTGACTTGACTAGCAGGCAATGCAAGTAAAGTTTGCATTCAATTAATAGGGGGCAGCGCACAATACACAGAATAAGCCATACGTAGGATTATAACCACATGATATGCAATTTAGGGAACATGCAAGGCAAGTATTATCTACCAGAACAGCAAAGTCCATGCAGTTACTGCAGCCTGTGGCGCTACAAGTAGCGCAGTTTTATGGGCAAGCGATGCACTCAGTTCCATTTAGACCAGCATAAAATCCTTGCGAACACGAAGAGCAAACATTGCTATTAGTACAT
>Ga0302186_10000490_pt1 | contig 35388 bp, 38 predicted proteins | sample II_Bog_E1_2_FD_198782 | JGI IMG/M metagenome (GOLD analysis project Ga0302186, IMG submission 198782) | Peat permafrost microbial communities from Stordalen Mire near Abisko, Sweden - II_Bog_E1_1 | ecosystem: Environmental > Terrestrial > Soil > Wetlands > Peat | place: Sweden: Abisko... | reverse complement strand
ATATATTATTCATTGAATATAATCGATTAAATTTAACCATAATACTAAACCTGTACAATGAGACTGACACACGTATTTAAAAGTTAATGAAGATTATTGGTCAGTTAACCAGAATGGTAGAAAAGAAGAAAGGATTAATCTGTGATAGCCTTAAAAAGTAATTATAATTGTTGTAAAGAAGTGCATCCCAAAAATATAACCGTATCATTATTGATAATTTGATCAAAGAAGAATAGTGTGCTTGCGAATCAAGTTGCTGCTACTGCGATTTCGCATTATCCAGGAGAAATGATTAGATAAATTGCCCTCATTACGATTTAAAAATAAAACAAAATTAAATCATTTAAACCATCAACCTTTTAGAAATGTTTACTCCTGATTTTCGCGAACATGACTAGCAGATATTGCTCTAAGCAATCATTAATGAGGTATAGTCAATTTTTATTAAAAACATCGGGCTTATTGAATTAGCTATTGGCAACATTATCGAGTAAACAAAATAAATGAGATTTAGCAATAGATAATTTATGTAGGAAATAAAGGAAAAATATAAACTATATAAATGTCAAAAGGAAAAAGCGAAATAAATTGATGAGTTAACTGAGCAAACTAGAAGACATTACTCGGAAAGAGGAGTGTTTAATCATTTGAATTATTAAAATTTAAATTAAATCAGTAGCAGTGTAACTGAAGTTTCTCTAAATTACTTGATCAATTAAAAATAGGTTAGAAATAAATTAAGGGATTTAAAGTAAGTAATTAGGTTGCAAGTCAATGACAGCACAATAGGATAAATGATTTCTAATGATGCGATCAATATTCAGCAACCACGAAAACAATAGAACCAATTTGTTTTAAATTAATAAATCCATTTTATAAATCTTACACATTTTGATCAATTAGCAGTGATAGAGTTTAACTGCAAATTATCCATTTCGAAGGAACTGTTGAATGCCTTTTCAGATATGACAAATCTTAAAAAATTGTATTTGAACTGGAATTTCCACTAGTCATTCGAATTATATAACTAATCTGTCCATTTCCAGCAACAAAAGCACAATGTCAATTTGTAAAGCCCTTTTCCAAGAGATATAAGCAGAATTTATGCAAAAAATAAACTGAAAAATATTTGGATTGGCAAAGTCGAACAATTAGGGAGTGAGTATTAACAATAATTTTGTAAATTACTAAGCAATAATAGTCAACATTTATAATAAATAATGCTTGGATAATTCGATGGACAATAAAGATAAATTTCACCCAAAATAAACATCATTCTTTCCAACTTGACTCATTTGACATCATTATTTTTAAACAGTAACCTACAACTAATCTAGAAATCGTTATCAACACCATCTCTTTTAATCTTTTGATTAGCAATAACAAGCAAATATAGAATATTTATCTAAGTACACCTTTCAATGACTCAGACTAATGCGATAATCTTGATCAATCGTCATTACAAGTCATATCGAGACTCATTAAACTTAAAAAACTAGCCATTATTCAAGCAAGATAAGTGCAAATTCTATAGCCTCTTTCCAAGGTGTAAACTTTTATATTATGTATATATTGCTTTATGCAGAACGTTATTACTCCCCTCTAAATTAATATCCTTTTAATTTTTTAAATCAAAGTCAACTGGCTCATCTCAGTTTATGTAAATTCCTCTATAATTGAGACGAATGCATCTTTGTTGATGATTAGATCATTGAGCAACTCTTAAAGCAACAGATCTTAAATAATAGTATCCTAAAATCTCTTAATGTTGGATATTCTAGCATCACTAATCGAACTTTAGATTTATTGATTTAATTTAAATGTTTGAATGCTCTTCACATTGGAGGAACCAATATTAATTTATTTCAATTAATGCTAGATATCACAAGAGGCAAATATCACAATCTGCAAAGTCTTTAAAAGCTGTCCCTAAAATAGATGAAGGAAATCAACAGCAAAATACAAAATAATTAGCTGACAACGGAAGTCAGTTAGTACTACAATGATGTTTTCAGCAACATCCTTTCTCAATTACCTCTCCTTTCGCATCTGGATATCAGTACTTATAAGATAATAAGGCTATAATGTGGTCATAAATGAGAGAGCAATTAGATTCGGATTGTAGAATCTTATCTATTTAACCATTACTGGCACCAAATACAATATGTAAACTCACTAAACTTGCTTAAATGTACATCAAGGGAAAAAATGTCCTTTTAAAGAGGGAAGAGGTGGTCTACAAACTTAAAATAGTCGCATCTAATAAAGATAGAAATAATGTTTAAATCCGCCCTCATTCTCTTCAAATACATCCAAATCCATGCTAAAATAACGGTAGATTATTCTGATTAATTGATTTAATAATGTCACGTAAATCAGAGTATTAATGTATTTTCGGAATCAATTGATTTAATTAATGCCTCTTCTTTTTTAACTTTATGCAATGTTTATTTAACTGGTATGAGCGTAATAATCCCAAAGATCACCAAAGAGGCTGCCACGATGCTTATTGGTGAAATTGATATATCTTTGGCCAATCCCACCAAAAATGGAGCTAAAAATTTTCCCAATTGTCCAATGAATTCAATGAGTCCGAGGGAAGTGGACTGTATATTTTGAGGAAATGTTTCCACCTATAGATATATCTTAAGGGCATACTAATTCACTAAATTAATGTGATATTACTTTGCAAAAATCGAATTGCTGAAAGGAACACAGTTTAAATAGTTGGAGAAAGATCAAAAAATATGAATGGCAAGGCACAACAGATTTGAATCAGAATTATTCCAATGAGACCATACTTTCGAGGCAAGCGAGAGTTTAAATAAACTTAATTTTATGATGTTTACGCATCGGAAAAAGTCCCAACAATTCAGAGACTCCAAAAAAGAAAATGTTAATGCCGTAAGAATCACCAGTTGAGTCAATTGAGTAGCTAAGGGCAAAATAATTAATGTTGCCTCCTAGGTTCACTAGTCCTATACATACAATGGGAATAAAGATAAGGCGATTTTTCAATAAATTAATGTATTTCCACTTACTAGGAAGCTTATGTGTACTACGATTATTTTACCTTTGATGATTTAAGCGTTAATTTTGCAAAAGATTGATGATTTCTATCGATTTGATTAGGTTCTACTTAGTCCCGTTTATTCTAGCGATAGTCGTCAGGCTATTTATGCACTCTTGGTAACGTTGTTTAGTGAAAAGAAGCACCGGATCTTAAACCAGCAGGAAAAAACTCAGTATAATCAGAACTGCTGCAGGAAAGAGCATAAATTAAATGGCCATGTCCTGCCAATCTAGTCCAATAGTAAATACGATCATACTCATTTCAGCAACACACCTAAATGAGTCGACAGTTACCAGAATGAATTATTAAAGATAAGACTATATCTCATCCATTTTTTGGACATTAACTTATCGCTAAGCACATATGAAAGACTTTGCAAGTTAATAGCACTAAATCCTGCCAGAATTTGTGAAACCATCATTAAATAAGAAATCTTTGAGTAACCACCGATCAGCAGAACTTTATTTATATTTTTGTACAAATTACGGATAGACCACCTGAGAGCAGAGCCAAGATGAAACTAAATTTTCTGCCTCGATAATCGCTAATCACATTTATGAGCAAGACTCCAAGAAGCGCTCCGATTCCTAGCATAGACTGAATAACTGATCGAGTGTTTGCTCGATCACCACAATAAAGCCCAGCATAAGCTGTGATTGTGTACGAATTGACTACATATAAATAATGCGATACGAATCTTACACTAATTTAGATGTTGACAAGCTTACTCTTCACTAACCTGCTTCCCGTTGCATTCAAAGAGTGGGTTCATATAGCAATAGGATCCATTCAAAAGAAGAAATCCAACAAATATAAAGACAAACGAGAAATAGATGGACAAGACGACTTGATATCTATTTTAGTTGCCGATGAAAGCAATAGCTTGAGTTACTTGTGTTTAGATGTTTCGCGAGGCCTAAATTTAATGAGTATCGGTTGGAATGAAAGCATGAAGTTCCTCTTTTTATGATAATTTCATAACAACTCTCCAATTTATAAATATTCAGGACAAATTATAACATTTACTTTAATCGAGTGGGCTATATTAACAATAATTAAGAATTAGTATCAGACTATTATTGTAAAATGGTTTCATTTTAACTTCAATGAATGATATATCTCATCTAATTAACATATACATCTAATCTCAATTCGTTATAAAACAATCATTTTTGCCAAGAAATTTATAATTGCCAAATCTCTCCTTTTCGATCATCTATTAGTATTTCCATTATGCTTTATTTACTTTCTTACTTCTATCTTAGTTTTAATAACAATAATTTTATTAGATGGATCGACTCAAACAGAAATAACTGGAAAAATTGCAATTATAAAAAATGGAGAAAGCAGCTGAGCACAAGGTCGCCCTCCGTTCGATGATCAAGGGACATTAAAACATCGAAATTGCCTTGAACTACGCTCAGCATTGTCTGTAAAATGGATCCCCTGACAACTTAGCTGAGTATTCACCCACTCATATCAGTCGACTAGTTTTCGACCAGCAACTTTAACTAATAAAACAATAGTTCGAGCATTTGCCTGATCACAAGGCTAACATTGAGCATTTTTTAATATTAATGATGAAGGTCATGAAATTTGCATTTGAAAAAAGTCCATATTACTTAGTGGGGTTAAAAGACATGTTTCACTAGATAGTAGCAGAAGGGCAGTCGTAAATGGACTACTCCTCTTTCTTTCATTATATTCTGGGCGAGTTAGTAACAATGAAATAGTAGTAACAGAACACTTAATTTCAAGTGCAGCTGCGGTAGCGTAAGAAACAGGATTATCTCTTGCACGACAACGGAATCAAGCGCATCTACTACTCCAAAGACTTGAAGATGATGTTTACTCTGGATGAAAGAGCCAATGCCATCAAGATATACGACCACGAGATGAAGAACATTGCTAAATTCAGTCCTAAGAAATAGAAACATGCAAATAAGTTTCCAACTGTGCTTCACTTCGACTATTCAGAAATTACCACCAGATTGGGAATCATACTATCTGATGATACTATCTCCACTGTTCATTTGCCTAACTTCCTCACCAAAACTTTAACTTAATTTTAAAACAGTTCGCTTAACGAGTTGGTTTTTCCCCTGCCTGAACGTATGCGATTGATTTTCTTCGTGCAGATGATGAACAAGTGGGTTACAGTATCTGAGTAATTCAGCAAAGTGTATCTGTTTGATATGGAGAGAGTGCGTTCGCAACCATAAAAAGTAATGCAGCGCACACAAATCACTAATATTGATCATTCAATCACCACAATCGTCGAAATTGTACCCCTATCCTGCATTGCTATCATTCGAGGCAACGAAGTCAACTTCTACAATGAGAACCTCTCAACTTTCAAATTTAATAAATTTACTCATTGCTAAGAGATTATCCAGTTTCGCTACTCTGATTAAAAGAATCAATTCTACCTCTGCGGAAAGGAGAAAGCCATAACAATATTTACAATTGGTCGTAGTGGAACTTGTTCACGTATTTGGACTTTCCCCATAAATCGTATCATAACTGATTTCTAAGTGTTTCCTTTCTTTGATACAATCGTTATCGCTGATTAGAACAACGACCTGCGACTGGTGCATGAGTCAACTCGTGCGGTTTATCAGCAAATGAGTTATTCCCACGTGGTGAAAACAAGAGGGAAATTCTTAAACATTTTCAAAATGTCAAAAAATGAGTTTGCTATCTATCAGACTTATATGATTGTACTGGCGCAGGAGAAGATTGCAATCGAAAGGGATATTTAATACTCAATTTTACCTTACTATTACATTGATGACAAGAAGGGCGAACTTTTTATTTCAGTCAACAATCAAATTATCGGGTTCTCGCTTCTGAGCGGATAAATTAGAAAGAATTATAGTCCCGAGAGCTCTAATATAGAAAAGCATATCTGTTTTTTTATGGGAAGCAAGACTTCTCTCTTTATCTTGGACAATGACTACAACATTTATGAGATGTTCGAGCGTGACAAAGAAAAGGAAGGCGAAAACAGCAGTTACCGCAAAAAAATTACAGCCGAAAATACTGTTGGTTGCTTTTATGATGAGTCACAGCGTAATCTCATGGTCGTTGGAAGGAATAGTATCAATCAGATACGCAACGATGGCCATAATAATTTTAATGTCATCAATGGGATTAATTTGGTAGGCTTTGCCAAAATTGTCAACTGTCATTTCTGTGCACGCAGCAAAACACTCTCACTCCTGACCAGCGATCAGCTTGTATACCAAATAAAGAACTATGAACCCAGTGTTGAAAGCTGTTTGAAGTTTGTCTTTCCAGGAGATGATACCGATCACGAGGAGAGAATTATTACTGCATTTTTCTATGATTCATACTACGAGTTATATGTGGTGGCAAGTAATAGGAGCGAGATATATCTGATTGATAAATTGACGAAAAGACAGGTTTACTTTAAAATATAGTAAAATTTACCACCCAAGTTAAAGCATTTAAGATTTGGAAACTACAAGTATCAGCTGGTCGAGTACAGAAAAGGTAAATTCGAGCCCTATCTGTTAATGGCAGATGATACTGGTTTTATAATTCAATTTCCCATTGGAAAGATCCTCTAATAAAACCAATTCATCATCGATGCGCTACAACCCAATATAAAACCGCAATTTAAAGATGTTCAAATTATTAACAACGAAAATATAGAAATCACAACAATCATGTTATCTTAATCGGTAAGATTAAAGCAGAAGTATCTGTAAATGGGGTTAATGAAGGCTCACGAGAAGCCAATTGTGCTGGCATTAAAAATCAAACTGGAGATCATCGTCACTCTCACTATTTCTATCGATGGGTATATTCGGTTATGGAATAGCGCTAATGACTGTCTGTTCTCCTTGAAAATACCTAGCCTCACCAAAATGGCTTGGAACATGAAGGAGATTGAAGATATTCGAAACAGAAAATCTATTGAGGAATTGCTCAGCATTTTTAAAGATAATTACAGTGAGGTGATGCAGGAGCAGAGTAGTCCCATTCAAGTATACAATAAATCAAAACGGCTTAAACATAGGCAATAGCCAGCAAGTATTAACTACAACTAGCCTATTAGGATTGATTTTGAGAGTAAGGACATCGAAGACATGGTATTAGCCAAGACGGATTATTTTACAACACAGAACTCAGCAAGAGAAAAGGGTAGGACTACTCAATATTTAAATCGAACTCAGAAAGTATACCCGCATCCTTGGCGCACTCGCAAGTAGTTTGTAAAAATTTATGAAAAAGCATCTCCTCCACACAAATACGCTCATAAAATGCCCGATCATCTGCTGGAACTACGTTCTTCGCTTGACATGGCAGAGAAGCAGAGGCCAGTGCCAAGCTACAAATAAGCGGAGATCATTCTTCCACAACTGTGCATGTATGAATCTTAGAAGCCAATTTAAAAGAAATAAAAGAATTAATAGAATAAAGAAGAGGGGTAGACTTTCTAAAGTTGTCTATATATAAAAAGTCAGAAGAAAAAGAAGAAGATAAACGAGTTCGATTAAATTGACAAAGAGTTCAAGAAAAAGGAAATGGCCCTCACTGCAAGAAAATGGGTGCCAAAAAAGCATAAAGAGAGGAATAAAAGCGTAGCTGAGATGAAACTTGATGCTTCTGGAATGGTTGCAGATGGAAAAGTGGATCCTATCAGAGCCATTCAGAACATCTTCGAATAGCATAATAAGGAGTGTCTTGAGAAAAAAAAGGGCAGATTAATCAACATTCCTTAGATTAAGTTAAATCGTGAGCTCTATTGATATTAAGTAATATTATTATTATGATATTGCAAAAGGAGAATGCCATTGTCCAAATATAATCAAAGCTTATATATTTTGCATTTGCCTTACCCCAAAATTTATTTTAAAATTCTACTGCTGAGAGAATTCGCTTATTTGTAGCTTGATTCAGTTAGCTGACATGCCCATATTGATTGGAGGAATTTTCCAGAGTATTGTGTTAACAGAACAAGAGATAAGTGGATGAGCGCAGCTGTAAGCGTTTTATCTCTTCCCTCCTTCATTTTGATTTTACCCGAGTAGATATATGACCAAACAACTTTTTCTAAATCTTCAAGGACAGATAGTAAGATGAGTCCATGATCATCATCTAATAAGCTCTTAACGCATTTCCCGACGAGTTTAATTTGGACGTCAGGAAGTCCTTCATTTAAGACGTTGAAATCAATCTCAGTCAATATACTTTTCTAAACTCTATAAAAATCTATATGAAATTGTGAGTACCTTTGCTTGTAAAGGAGTTGCAAGACCATTTGTGAAGCTGATTCAACTAGGGAGGATTGGTTTCGAGGAGTTTAGATGAGATAAATAACGATACCATCACCACTAATTGTAACGGAAAAGCATTAGGTCTTCTTTTGAGAAAGCGAGAAACGAGAGATAAGGTGAGTTGGAGGCAAGCCACGCTAATCTTTAGGCGGTCGCATACGATCAAAAGATACTACACGAGAGTAGAGGGTAAAATTACAGGATTAACTTGAAATCTTCCTTATTTGATCATTCCTATGTGACTTGAAGCCTACCTTTAATATTCAAACCATTCTCAAATCGAACAGGCCAATTATAGTCGAGTCCTTCATTTTAATCATCGTCCATTAGCTTTGTTAAAAATGAATATCATGCTAAAGGTGAAATCAGTCGAAATAAAATATTATTTAGTGTTATTATGCTTTCATTTTCCTGCTGCTGCAAGGATACCTCAGTTAATCAAGCAGAAGAAATTGTGTTATATAGGGGCAGTCTATTGAGTCCCTCTCGGATTGTCTTGGACTATCGATAAAGTCAGATTAACGAGGCAATTATCCAAGATGAGAGTCAATATCGAATGTTCGCTGTTTCACCATACTAACAGCTGCGAGAAGAATGCGTCAAACAAAAAACAAAATTTACTGATGAGGAATTTCCACCTAACGATAAGAGTTTGGGAAAATACTCAGGCAGAAAGAGATCGTGGGGGAGATTGAGCGATCGAACTAATGACTCTCTTTTAGAAAATATCGACCTTGATTAGATTTTGCAATTGAAGCAGGAAGACAGCTACTTTCTTTCTGCACTCGCAGCTCTTGCATAAAATATCAACAACATCAAAGACGTCTTAGATGATTAAAATTTCATAAACTCCGAGGGAATATACAAACTCAACATCTGTGTGAGGGGCAAATCTAAAGCTGTTATTATTGATGATAATTTGCCTGTTTTAGCAGAGAATACAGAGCGAATGGCATAGTGCAAGCTGAGAAAAGGACTGATTTGGGTGGCTCTTTTTGAAAAGGCCTACGCAAAGATAAATGGAAGTTATGCAAATATTGACCAAGGTTTTGCTCATGAGGTGTTTACGACTTTTACACTAGCTCCCTGTCTCCAACATGTCATAAGTTTAAATTTTAGCCATCAACTTCAAGACAAATACTGGTCTATTTTAACATAAGCAGTCGCTAATCAGTTTCCAGTTGTCTGTGGCTCTAGGAAACGCTTTACCTGCATAGGAATTCGTCCCAATACAACTTACTGTTTCATGGGATGTTTTTCTGAACTAAATTTGAATTTCAGAAAAAGAATGATAAAACTTCGTAACTTGACTGGATAAATACCTTGTAACTAGGATTTAACTTTCAAAAATGATGGCTAAAGCATCAAAATTTAATTAGTTTAGTTCATGAGAAATTTTTAACTTATTGACATCGCACATGTGCGCCCATTATTCAGCTCTCACTTCTATTCCGCCCAACTTAAGGCTAATGAACCCCATTTTTTAACATTATAAATCAGTGAAAACATTGAGTTTTATCTCACTTTACATAAAGTATCTCGAGAGGAAGGTCATAAACTCATACTAATTTTAGGCACGGAAATTGACAATAAATTTACATCTTATGAGTATGTTTGTGGCAAGAAGGAAGAAGTTTATTCTGATGTGAGTATTCACTGCAAGGGACTACCAGCTGGTAGGTACGTTGTTTATTGTTAATCATATACTGAAGGGTAGTGCTTGGTGAGAGTATACTGTTCGAAACCTTTACTACTAAAACCTTTTAATGAAGAAAAGAAAAGATTTCTCGAACATATATTCTTTGCTGATGCATTGTCATCTCAAAAAGACTTTAAGTTCTTTGGTAAAAATAAATAAGATTGGCATTACTCAAAGCTACTTTACGAAGATTTGGGGTGGGGTTATATTGTCATTAATCTCGGATAAAACAGCAAAATAAAGTGCCAAGCTGAATATAGTGCTTAATCCATTTCAAATGAAGGATTCCGAGTTATTAATAAAAAGGACAAAGAGTATATTCGATTGATTGAGGCCAACCAAAGCGAAGTGTTGATATTCGAACACACTGGAGATATTCATGAAGGAATTTCCTTCCCTCCAAAATCCTTGCATTTAAAGATGATCATTTGATTTATTATTGCTATCATATTTGTTGTTGATGCGAGCAAGCTTTTATTATTGAGTACAATTATTCTGATTATAATTAATAGTCTTGATTGTAAAGGATGATTCCTTTTCCATTTGTGATCCAAGATAGATGCTAACGAGAAATCAATCACTTAATACTTTTATCCCTGATGATTCCTCACACCTCAAAAGAAAGGAAGAACTCCCAAAAGATGTTTGAGAGGTTTATCAACGTTAATGGATTTAAACAGAAAAAAGTTTAATATTCCACTCTCGAAAAGTATACATCCCATTATTTAGACAAAAATAACACATAGAAAAGAAAGGGCCTGCTTTCCCGGGCGTGATAGATAAAGCTGAGGAATTCCTTATTAGGGCCATCATCAATAAATAGAGTTGGGAAAGACTTATCAATAAACACAAGTTGGATGGATTTTTCTTTCAAACAAGAGATGATTGGAGTCTGTATGAACACTGGATTATCTTTGTCTGTTTTTAGGGATTGGAAAGAAACTAAGCTTTCATCTTGAGTTCAATTATTACAAAGAGATCTCACTAATCAATTAAGAATCAGATTAAATTGTCAGATACTCCCTACAACCATCAAAAGTACATCCTCTCTGACATAGATTTACAAGATGGATGAGTAAAGATATCAAATAGCTTGACCTTGTCAATTATGAGTTAGAGAGAAATCTGTTGTTATCAATCAAACTAAGAAAGCATTATTATGAAATTGCAAAACAGTTGGATTTTGAACAAATATTAAAATCAACAATATCTCCTATTTAATACGAGAGAAGCCACTGGATCATATTCTTGTGCTCTAAACTTCAAGATAGTAAAGCACCAATGAAGCCTGTTTTTGACATTAAAAATGTTAAAATCTCATGGAGAAAGTGTCATTTAAACTTCAAATATAAATTAGAATATGGGCTGAAGTACCATTTTAATTATTTAGGCTTGATTATATACTTAAATTAGAATCTTTTTAAAAACATTTCACAAACTAAATATAGGCTTCGCTTCTCTCAGATATCAAATTAAAATCCAGCTGGAATTAAGCAAAAAGGCATATTGAAGAAATTTACTTCTAGAGAGCGATGCCTTCACATGAAATCTACAACCAGGAAGATGATAAAACCTTTATTTCGTACAACGAAAACAATGATATTTCCAGAATGAGTGAGGCTATTACAGAACGGACTGGAATAAGCTATCTTTAAAATCATTAAAAAGCCTCATCAAACAGCAAAAATAATAAAAAATAATTGGCTCAAAACGTCTCCTCTAGTAAAAAGATCATCTAAGCTTACTCATCCTTGATCAACAACAATAATTTATAAAACAATGACAAGGATTTTTCTACTCAGTGTTTTAAGAACCAAAAATATCAACTAAGAGGTATCAGAAGATCATCAAGGATCATTGCAAACCAAAGATAAAAAGATAGAGAGAGTTAATCCAAGAGAAAATCAAGTACTGTACTATCAAATTATCAATTTTGCTTCTCCAAAATTATAAATAATCAAGTAGAAGATCAGAGTAGCAAACCTAAGCCAGCAGATTAAATTTTAGGTAAATTAACGTTTATTTTAGATAGAGTCGTTACAGATGAGCTAAATCTATCAACTGAGCAAAAACTAATCATCTCCCTTCTAAAAAAACTAAAACAGTCTTTACAATAATTTGAGCAGAATTACTTTTCCAACATCCCTCAAGAAAAGATTTAAGACTTTTATCGATCGAATAAGCAAATGATTGAACCAATGCATCGAAGCATGTAAACTATTTTCTATTTAGCCTCAGCCTCTATAGAAACAAAGATCAGGCAATGGTCAACGAAATCAAAAACATCCATATCAAAAAATTAATTCAAGCTATCTTAACTTTTGAGGCCGAGTCAATAAATAATGATAATTGCAACAACAAAATGTCTGAGCAAAGCCAAAGCGCAAAAAAAAGAGATAAAGAGATGGTAAATAGCTTTGTGCTTGGATTCGACAAACTTGTAGCCGACATCGGATCAAAGAGACTGCCCAACCAGCAATCAAAGTGTCAATAGCCTTTAAGCCCTCACAAATGGAAAAAAGCAGGTTTTTGATTGTTGGGATTTATGATGGATGAATTCATTGAATATAATGCTTCTATAAATAGCTACCGATTTGGTTATTACTCGATGCAATAAAGAGAACCGCGTACTAATACTCAGACCCACCTTTTTGATCATTACGCTAGTTGATGTAAAAGGTGGCAATTCAAAGAAATGAGTTAGACAGTACTTATTCCAGCTTGCATTTTTCAACCTATCTTTCAATTATTTTTCAAGCAGATGAATCCACAGAACAACCCAAATATGAGAAATACACCCAGCAGCTCGAGCCATCAATCAGCAAATCAGTCCTTTCACCATTCAAATCAATCTTCTCAGCATTCCAACCCATCTTACGGGAACATTAACTCCCCAAACTTATCACAGCTTCCTAATAGAAAGCCAGGCAGCTCTTCAGCTCAAACAGGAACAAATTCACGAAATATGAGACCTATTTATGAATCGAGATTTAACCTGCTTCCAAGAATGCAAGATTTCAAATAAGTGATTAAGACTGATGGTAAAATCGTGAAGGGAAATTATCTGACCAATTATTACCATTTTGACGACATAGCCATTGCATAAGTGTTTGTTTATCGAGTGTAGCCCTATCCCACTATTCCTCCCGATAGCTCTGAAAAATGGTACAAATTGATTCGGTCCATGAAGAAAAAACTATAGAAATAAATAGGCATGATTACTTTTAGAGGAAATACAGTGTGGGCTCAATATAGAAAGCCAAACTTTATTACCAACACGAGTGTGGGAGGGCCAAGGCGAGGTATCCCCGGCCAGCCTCCAATGCCTTTTGAACCACTCCAGAAATACGAAGTAGCTGTAGCTGGAACAGGCAGAATCCCTATGAAAGATTTGTGCGCAGACAAAAACGATAAAATAAAGCCTCTTTACATCCAAATGATCAACAGCAAAATAAAAGAAAAACTACAAGAACTGAACTTTGTGGAGTTGGGTAATGGGCGCTTTTACTCGCAATAGAGGGTTGCATAAAAATAGAAAATCAATATGCCTACTGTTGGACTCAATGTTTTGAATGGCTTTAGATTCACAGTCACTTGCCTTGCTCCCACTAAAACTTACTTGCAAATTGACGGATGTTCCCGAATTCTTAGAACAACTAATTTTTTGGAATAGCTTGACAGATTTCAAGGTACAGGGGCTGAAAAAAACAATTTCTTCAAGGGTGCCGTTGTTTTAGCTCGATATGGCAAATATAAAACTTATTCTGTTGAGAGTATTTAGTTTAACATGTCTCCTAACAGCACTTTCCCTATTAAGGTGGAAGGAAAGGAGCAGTAAATATCTTATGCAACCTACTATGAAAGATGCTATACAATTAAAGTTAAGAGTTCCCAACAGCCCTTGATCAGAGCCATTGCCAAAGTATAAAAAAAGATTAGGAAAGGCAATAAATTCACTAAAACTTAAAACGCTATATTCCTCATCCCTGAACTTCTTTCTTTGACCGGAATGAGTGAATAATTAAGAACAAATTATAAGGTAATGAGCGATGTGGCCAAAATTACAAAGCAAGAACCTACCAACCGTTTTATGAACTGCGAAAACTTAATAAAAGCAATAAAATTACGATAAAAGAATCCTGTGCAGATCGGTAATGCAGTTTTGATGGAAGGATATCGCCTCAAGCAGCCAGTCATAAAAATCGGAGGCAAAACAATCACAGCCGATGCAAACGGAAGTTTTGAGTTTAAATAGTCAATCCTGCAGCAGTTAAATCTGAAACCTAACTCATGGATTATGGTATCCTCCAACTACACACCCGAACAAGATGCTTCCTTCTTTTTGTCAACCATGCGAGAATGCGGCGTCTGCTATGACATTACCATTGGTGAACCTTGCGCAATAAAAGTGCAGTATTCGGCCAAACAAGATGCACAGATGTGGATTACAGCCATTGGCGATTGCGTCTCCAAGCTATATGCTAACATCAGACCTGAAATAATTGTGTTGGTGTTCCAGGACTTATAGGTAAACCTGTATAACTCTATCAAAAAGTTTTGCAGCAAAGACCTTAAAATATTTACTCAATTCTTCCTTGCTTCCACCCTTTCGAGCTAACATAAAGGCAAATCAGCTGCCAGTAAGATCATCATGCAAATGGCAGCAAAGATTGGAAGAATTCTATGGACAGTTTCGCCTCAGCACTCATATTGGGAAAAGAAATATATCGCTACTGCTTCAGTATGCTATTCACGTGGACTCAGAAACAGCTATACTGTAGGAATGATCGGCACAACTAACCAAGAACAGACAAGTGTTTACACTTACTGTATGGTGGGCCTCAGTAAGAGAGAACAGGTGGCTATGCAGATTTATTGCAACTTTTTTGAAAAGTGGTTGAGTCGCTACCTTACTTGCACTGGCAAGCTGCCTGATACCATCATTGTATATCGCGAAGGGCTCAGCGAAGCTCAAATTAAAAGATCTGTGGGGGAAGAATTGGAACAGCTTTACGCAGTTATTGAGCAAAAGATTAGAAAGGCAGTTCCGAATTATAAGGATTACAACCCCGAAGTCGTATACATGACCGTCAATAAGAAAGTCAGCTCAAAGTTTTACGATTATGGAAAGAACAAAGAGACTGGTAAGCCCTATGCCTGCAATCCAGAGAGTGGCTCTGTAATTTTCTGCGAAATGGCATCAAACAATCAGATTGACTTCTATTTAACCCCTCAAAGAGTGCTTTCAGGCACAGCCACACCTTGTCAATACCGAATCGTATATTATAATGGCCAAAATCAAAATTTGTCCACTTAAAAGAAGTCAGGAGGAGTCATTCCAGAGGACAATAAAGTTGTTTTACCCTTGCAGGCTTTAGCTCAACTGACTTATGAGCAGTGCTTTAACTACTACAACTGGCAGGGAGCAGTGCGTGTTCCCTCTGTGATGCAGAACGCCGACAAGTTATGCAAGCTGGTAGGCGAGCACATCCAAGCTAACATGAACTACGTTGACTTCGAGAACACCTACAGGGGTTACCTCATGCAAATGCCCGGAACCGCAGACGAAAAGAATAAGAAATTACAAGTGTAGAGAGAAAAGTTCCAGCGTATCTTGTGCAGCCTATATTTCCTGTGAAATAGCTATCGCAATCAATCGTGAATTACACTCTATCTCTGATTTATGAACATCAATAAAGTAATAATCAGGGACTGATTAGAGTCACGAACTCCTCAGTCAAGGCCTTAAATTTTGAGTTTATGCTACTATGAAATGCATCTTTTGTTTGCTGCCAATTCAACTACAAAGCAGTCAGCTTATCCTGATGACAAAAGTAGTGTTTCCGATTACTAGACTTAACATCTTCGCATTCTTTTGTAAGTCTGATGTAGTTTTACAAGATTTGCTGATTGTGCTATTGCAGATGATAAATTTTGGCAGTCAGGTTAATGTTTGTATTGTGTTCTAATTCTATTTGTTATTTCAGCTGTTCTTATCGCTCAATCATCCTCGCAAGTATCGAGAATAGTTCTTTGTATTTTATCTGCTTTTATGCAAGCGTACCTAAAGATTTTCAAGAGTGCTTTATGAGAAATTATCCATTACTTAAGTATAACCAAATCAGAATTAGTAAAAACTAATTAACTAATTAGCATGATATAGATTATTTCATTGTCATTCTCAACTTACGACTGTGAACTAATTAATAATAATTCCGTTATGGAACTGCGTTAGGTGGGTGAATATGACCTTCTCACGAATCTGTTAATCAAAAGCAAGAGTCTGTTATAGACAGCAGTGGGCAATGATCATAAGTTGAACTACAGCAAGCAGTACGACAACCCCAAATAATATGAGATTTCCTACGTTGACGCCCTTGCCAATCTTGAAGAAATTAATGACCTGTTTAAGAAACGCATCAATGATAAGAACCAGCATTACAATTTTTTCCTAGACTAAAGCGAAAATCCCTCTCAATAGACGCCCATCTCCGAGGAAATGTATCAAGAATATCAATCATTTTTACAGAAGGGCGAAATATTCTGTTATACTACTAAGAACACTTGGACTAAAGGCAAAGACTTCTTCTTCATCTAAAAGGGAACTGTCATGAAGATAGTTCACATCTATAAAGACAAAATTTTTGCAGATCTAAGCTACCACAGCAAAGTGGGTCTGATGAAGCTCGCTGAACTTAAGATCATATTATCCAATGGCGATAATTAGATTGAGGGTTGATATTTAAACATAATTGCTCATATTTTCATCAGAAATATTAATTGGATAGAATTATAATTAAAGTAAAAGTCGTCTCATGGATTCCAGCAAGAGACTCAAAGAACCTCTGCTTTCGTCTCCCCCTGTGATTACCCAAAGCAGCAGTTTCTTTTCTCAGATCGGTATTCTGACCTCTAAGAACCTGCTGATCACATTTAAGAATCCCAAAAATATTTTGTTTCTAATCATCACTCCTTTCTTGCTAAGCCTCTTTCTTTTTGCCTTTCAGTAGCTCGCAGTGAGTAATGGCAGTGTATATTTGCCTGATCCGGCTTAGCAACTTATACATCCATTCCCAAAGTGTGGTTGGAGCGATTGCGTGTCTCTGGATGTTCGCATAATATCAGACAGTAATACAGTAAACATAAACAGCTTTCCTTGGATGAGTTCATTGGTGGGCGGTATTCGAAATACAAACGTTGATGTATCAGTAGGCAGTAATGTTATAACAAGTTGGTCTGATCTTCAAGCTTTTTATTCGGATTTGTAGGCCTACCCAAACCGCACGCAAACTGCCCTGCTACTGTGTGGAAGCACGACCGGATTTCCACAAAAATAAAATATTACAAATTTCTGCAATTCAACTCATGACTATACCTATTATCTAGTGCTTAAGAAAATCAATAGTTTATCAGTCATATTCCACGCATTGCTGGAACCCTTCCCCCTTGATCCAGTCGCTTCTGCTCTCAAAGTACTACTATTAATATCTAGATGCAAATCGACAACCTTATCATGAAGTACGAACTAGACAACCAGAAAAAACCCACAAGTCTCATTGATTACACGACAAGCCAATTTCCAGTGGGTCCCAATCGATACATCCAGAACTACGATATGGTAACTTCAATAGGTGCCTTTTACTTCATGGTGACTCCCTTGTTTATATTCTTGTTCCTTCAAAGTTAAATCGTGCGAGAGAAGGAATACAAACTAAGACAGGGTATATATTGTCTAACGAAGGCCTTAATATTTTTGGGGCAGGACACGCCTGCTACTGGATATCTTGGTTCCTGATAGCTGTGATATACTCATTGATATCATCAGTTTCCACTTTTTTGGCTGGCCTTGCATTTGGTTTTGGCTTCTTTACGGATACACCCTTCTACATCATAATATTCCTACTTTTGTTTCCTTTCTGCTTATCAATCTCGATGCTAGCCTTTTTCCTTTCAACCTTGGCTCCAACTGTAAAGGCTGCCAATGCGACTAGCTACGCGATTGTGTTGTTAGCTATAGTGGTACAATCCTTCGTTTCTGACAACAATTTGCTAACTTTTCTGTTTACGACTGACGCCAGTTCGCTGGTTCAAGGGCTAAAGATCTTCTTGCTTTTCTATTCTCCCTTTAGCTATACGAAGGTACTTCAATTTTAAGTTAGATTTTTACCAATATCACCATGTATTCAGGTTACCACTTCGATATTAATCAAAGATCATGGGTAAAAGGCCTTAAAAGCTATTCGATGGACATATTCACTGAGTCCACTTCAGGACCTCTTCCTTTTGGAGGTGGCACTTTTGACCGCTACTCTGATCTCACTTCCATGTTCATTCTCTATGGAGATGCCATTTTTTTCGCTTTGCTGGCTTGGTATTGTGACAATGTGGTTGCCTCCAATAGAGGAAGGGGGGACTCATTGTTTTTCCCCTTCCATAGGCTATTAAAACTGTTAGGAGTTAAAAAAACAAAACAAAGACGAAATTCTGGTATTTTGATGAAAGGAAAGGCTATCGGGTTAGGAGAGTAAGAATCAGCCACAAAAGAGCGAAACAGAGTTTACCTAAATTCTGAAAGAGGTATTCCTGCTTTAGGACTGAGAATCAAATGCTTAAATAAAACTTTCACAACTATGTGCTCTAAAAATCAAATGCAGGCTCTAAATCAATTGACAATTGAAATTGAACCCGACGAGCTCATGGGTGTGCTGGGACATAACGGTGCTGGTAAGACTACTCTCATCAATATTTTAACAGGGGTACTATATCCTGATTAATTGGCATAAACAGAGATCATTATCAATCGCTAGAGCATTGTTAATATTGATGAGATTAGAAAACATATAGGCTTGTGCGCTCAATTTGATATTCTTTGGGATTAATTAACCGCAGAACAACATTTAACCCTTTTTGCTAAACTCAAGGGAATACCAGACGATTTAATCCCATTCAAAGTGAAAGATCTGCTACAAATGGTCAGCCTCGGGCGTGAAGCCAAGAACATAGTCAAGGGCTTTAGTGGAGGCATGAAAAGAAGGCTTAGTTTGGCTATCTCTGCTGTAGGTGATCCTCAAATAATTCTCCTTGATGAACCGACCACTGGCCTTGATCCTAAAGTTAGACAGCAAGTGTGGGCACTCATTGAGCGCTTAAAAAAAGGTCGGTCAATCATCCTAACTACACACTCGATGTAAGAAGCTGATGTCCTTGGAGATAGAGTTTGTGTGATGGTTAAAGGAAGAATTAAGTGTGTCGGAAGTCCAGTCAGTCTCAAACAGCAGTATGGACTTGGCCACAGACTGACACTCAATGTCGATCGAGCGGAAATCAAGAGTGTAATAGAGACTTTAAAAAAATTATGCCCTTCAGCAATTATGGTGGACTACAAAGGAGGCAATTTAGTTGTGGGAGTCAATGATTTTGACCACCTTTTGCGTCTGATCAGAATGCTGTAGAGCGAATAATCAATGGGTCTTGAAGAACACAACTTAAAGCACGCCATTCGTGACTGGAATGTATCTCATGCGACACTGGAGGAAGTATTTATGTCTGTTAGTAAAGATAAGGAATGATCTTACTATTGTAGCTCTAAAAATATATTGATTATTATTGAAAAAGGTTCAGTTGTTTGGAAGATAGATCTACTTCAATTGAAGATTAATCTCCTTAATTTGAGCTGGTAGTAATTTCTAGAAGGGAATCTGATGATTTTTTGGCGAATTTTATAATAATAATGTCGGATTCGGAAGTGACCGTCAGTACAACTCCATGGAGTCCTCCCTAATACTGCATAATACCGTGCGGGTAGGTGTGCATGGAAGAGTTCTTTTACTACGGCTTTATAATCTCCGTCTTCTTCTCGATCTTGACCATCGTTATCTCTCTCTACAACATCACCATGCACTTTATCAATTTCAATAATCCTTACTTCCAATCCAAAATTATCAGTATTGAGTATAAAACTCAGTAATTTTGCTAATGCCCCCGGTATTCTGTGTCACTTCTGCAGCATCTTTTCTTTCCTATGTACATGAACTATAAAACAGCGATATGCTTCGTATATCACGTTGCTAAGAGGCATGTATGAAGTAGTGGGACTGTTCGCTTTTTTCTACCTCATCTTTTCCTTCATTGCCTTCGATCATGAAAAAGTAATTATTTTTTCACTCAGGACAAGCTCGACGAGAAGAAAGTATATCAAATTATGTGTGCAGAAACTAGTGAAATTCCTCATGACTGCCCCACTAACTATTTCCAAAAACCGTATCAATTATCGAATTGGCGAAAGGCCAAATACTTTACTCACCGATGCAAGCGAGCTATATTGCAGTTCATCCTTATAAATCTGATAACTTCTGGACTACTTTCTCTAATGTACCCCAATTTCGAAATCCGCATTCGAAACTACAATGATTGGGATTATAAGATCTATAACAAAGTGAGCACATACATTTACTGGTTCACCACTGCCTCCTCCTACGTCGCCTACTACTACATGAGCATGTACTACGGATCAATCCAAAAACAATTGCGTCCTTTCAAACCTGACCTTAAATTTATCACTTTCAACTCAACTATGTTTTACACTTATTGGCAGAAGGTTTGGATGGTGTTCTTCCAGAATAGATTGCTGGCCTGTTTTGATCACACCGCTCCCATTTACAATTATAAAAAGGTAACTTACAACCTCGAGGTACACTTTCCTAATTCAGAACGTACTGATTTGCTTCGAAATGTTTTTCATGGCGCTGGCAGGAATTGAGGCTTATAATTTCCAGGATTACACTGTTCGTAGTCTGCGGAACAAGATCGGTTCCTTCACCTATATAATCAAGGACATCGTAGAAATGTTCAAGATATAAATGAAATTGTTCAAGCCCAAAAGATTCAAAGCCAACTCTGACAGCACTAAATCGCAAATTGAATTGCAGCCCATCAGCAGGAAATCGAAGGTTAAAGAGTGCACCATCAACAAGCACTTTAACATTTAACAAAGAGTCATTGACGAATACTTTTGAATCATTTATTATACTATAATTAATCCTATCACAATGCAAGCCACCCAGCTCATAATCATACTCGCAATCATATTCATATCTGCCGTTGCTTCACAGGCAGATCGGGAAGAACCTGACTCTGATATTGAAACCATTTCTCATTTTTTGATCGAAATCATCAATAAGTATGATGAATCAGGTAAATATGTTTAGATGCAGGCATTGGAGCCATTCCAGTCAAGAAATACCCTTATTTTTTAACTGAAGTTTTTCTAACGGGTCACGGTCTGGCAAACACATAGTCTAATGTTGATGAGCCTACTAAGAATTTGCTGTTAGAAGCAACAACATCATTTTCAGCAAAGTACAATACGACATAAGTGGGCATTCAATAATTTTATACTGACCTTCTCAAAGATTTTACTATCTTCCTAACAGAAAACAATTAAAAATACGAGTCATTGCTAAATACATTCTTCGCTGATACTCCAAGCAACGATAAGATTGAATAGGAAGGAGCAGCAGTAGAGGAATCGGTGTAATTGTGATATGATTGTTAACTTATATGCAATGGTCTATTTTTATGAAAGCTATTCATCAATAATATATCACTATATATTATCTATAAAAGAAATCAATAATAAATTCATGATCAAATCATCCTTCAAAAAGGTTGAAAAAAATGTATCTGGGCAAAAATGTTTTTTCGGACATCCTGAACTAGACGCTGTATTAAATAATTCTCTTTCCAAGGGCCATTTGATGGTGTTGGAAGAAGACCATCCCTCCACAAATTATCTGTCCTTGTTAAGATATTTCGTAAGCCATCACTACAATGACAAGCAAACCATCATTATATACGATGTCGGATATAAATGGAGGCATTTGGTGAGTCCACCCATCAAAAAAGAGGATAAGCAACTCCCCAAGTAGGGGACAAAATCATAGATTGCTTGGAGATACGATCAGATGACCATTAAGCTTAGCAATATGGCCATTGATTAGCGTATAAATTACATAGATATCAGTCGAGAAGTTGCCAGTCCGGATGAGGAGTTGCTAAAAATATATCAATACCCGAGCGGATCACCATCTGACATTTACAAAGAAATCGAACAGAGCTATCTAAATGCACAAATTGATGAAAAGGACGCTTCCACTAAAAAACTTTTATTGACTTCTCTGCCTGCTTATCTGTACAAAGATCAAGATTTCTCATAGTTTTTGAAGGCAATTCGCTGTTTGACTCGTAGCTCCAATTTGTTTACACTCATTACAGTTCCAAATATCATCTCTTCTGCTATCAGAAACAAACTGATCAAATATTCAGATTACTATCTCCAAATTGGCAGGCTAGGCAAAGGATATGAAGACTTCACTGGCAGTTTATTAATTTTAAAATAAGTCGAATGTGGCGCCCTAAGGTCTTCCTTTAGAGGACCTACAGTATGGGGATTAAAAGGAAGTCGCAAAGAGTTGCATATTGAAGGATTGTACTAACAGCCTGCTGAAAGCTAAACTGCTGAAAAATCACACGAATTTTGATAGTTTTCATTGACTTTAACGGAAATTCTTCTAAAATAATAAAATCATATAAGAGAATGAGGTATTAAATTGAGAACCTGTCTGTGATTAAACTTTAAACTGATGTCGATTGGTGTCTCCCCCAAATCATTCTTTTGAAGCAAACTCTCAATTCCCAACACCTAAAGTAGCCATTCGAAGATTGCAGATTTGTTATTTAAAGCTGCAATGTGCATTAGGTTATTCCCTTTACTATCTATTGTTCTTAGAACCTCCTTTCTGCATTTACTTGCATAAACTTCCACGTCTTCCACAGTTGCGGTAGCCACTAATCTAAACATTTCATTTTATTGTTTACTGAAATCCCTTTTTCGTTTTTTAATCTGCATATTAGTGTTTTTTATAGATTGACTACATAAAGTGGCAGGGATCCACTTCAAATCATTAAGATCTTAATTTTTATTTCTAGGCTCAGTGCATTCGCGCAATATGTTCGACCGACAAGTATTTGGGGATCTTAAATGATCATGTGGCTCCACCAAAAACTAGCCAACTTTTCTTAGTTTTTCTCGTATTTATCCTTGAATTTAATCTTCGAGATTAGTGAGTCTCAGTAAATAGGGATCATCATCTATTTTTTCTGTCGCATGCTTGGAGTGGTTAGCAATGGGTTTGCCTTTAGTCTCAAGAGTATTGACAATATTTGATATGGCCTTCTTGCTTATGGCAAAACTATTACAGTTGACAACGTTGAGAAGGTTCTGGTCTGGGTGTTTATCAGGACTATTGAGATAAGCAGTAAGTTCGTTACGACTTTTGGTTTAAATTTACTGTTGGATGACTTTGCGGATTAATCTTTTTTTAATTATGTTTTCTTCTTCTTTTTGAATTACTCCTTCTTTTTTAGTCTCCTTGTATAATTTATGTCGCAAAACCTTCATTCTAAAGGCCATTGTTGATTTAAGAAATGTCAAACAATCATCGAGCTCTTTCATTTATAATTGTTCTGAGGAACGTCCATATCTTTGCTTTTGTTAGTTCTTGGACACGTGACGAGGCTGACAATTGATATCCTTGACTGCAATGCTGCGGTTTGTCAAGCTGTCGACAAAGATGAAGGGATCATATAGCCCTGAGGGGGTAGATGTACTTGGAGATGTCACATTGATTTTGCTAAGTTTAAACATGGAAATGGAATATCGAGAGCATAGAACATGACTGAAATAATGTAAATTAACTAATTTGTAAAATGATAAAGAGCCTAATAATACCGAAAATTATATGATAAAATATCATTGTTTATTCAATTCATTGCCAACAATGGCCTGATGAATGTCATCTGTTTAAACGTTTTAATTTTTATTATATATTTAGGGTTTAACTTCTTTTTAAGTTTAACTATTGGGCTCACGATGATAGGATTGCATAACTTCACTACCAACCACTTCACAAGAAGGATCCTCGATCTTTTCACAAAGTTATCTAGTAATATTAAGCTTTTCTCCAGCTTCACAAAATGATTCTTCTTTTTAGGGTGATTTTATGTGTTTTAATGACTTTCCGTTGTTATACTCAGTATTAACACGCACAGTCTCTTCCCCTTTTGAAACTTCAAACACTTCCTGCTTATTCTTAACCTCAAAATTGCCTAATTACATTTTGGAAGGCGAAACAACTATTATTTCTTATCTTTGATCTGGTTGTCGATTTTACCGATTTTACTTACAAAAAGACTTTGTATTAAATTCTTGAAGTTAAACCATTTTACTAAATTTGTGATTTTAAGATAATGAACACGAGTTTACTTCAGATCTAGGATTGTTGATTCCTTCCTCGATAAATTGGAAACATCTGTTTAATACTTCAGCCGGTCTTGTACTGTTATGCGTTCCAGTAAAATTAATCAGCATTTTTCGTCCTTCATAAGCGTTATAGAGTGCTTGAGCATGAGTGCAGGGGATGAGGGTATCATCTTCTCCATGAATGAAGCAAATTTCCCTTTTTGCTCCAAGCTTGTTTAATTTACGAAGGTGACCAGTTATGTCCATCTACTGAATTTATAAGTGAGAAAGGGAATGAACTTTACAGCGAATGCACCCGAAAACGCATGGAAAAACACAGTGAAAGAGGCAGCAGCAAAATTTTGGTAAAAATTTTGAACTTTATTACTTGCATAGAGTCGCCAGGTTAGAGTAGGCAGAATCAGATACTAGTAGATCGCATTAAGAACTCATCAGCAGGCTCACTGCTCCCATACTACGTCCCCAGCCGACTACTTTAAACCCTTTTGATTTTAGAAAAAGAGCAGCGACATCAACCTATTTTGATTACTATTGACCAAGCGTGATAAAGTCTCGATCGAACCTATTCCCACAACCTGCAAAATCGAAGCAGGCGAGCCCAACTTGATCCGGAAGAGATTTTAAAAACAGAAAACCTTCAAATCGACTGGAACCGTTACCGTGTAAATATAGAATTACATATTTCATGTTGGCTTGACGATAGATAGTGAGCTCAAAAGGGATTTAGTAAGTTTCAACCGCAAATCGTTCCCTCAATTTTCTAGAAGGAGTAAGGATGTCGGGATTGTATATAAACCTTGGGGGTCGAATCAGCATAAAGGCTAGCTCCTCGAAAATGCCATTAGGCTCATAGGATTTCATTTCAAAGAAGGTTGGCTTTAAATTAGTTTTGCTTTAATCAAAAACTCTCTCTTGATTCTTCTGAGATTATTTTAGAGTTACTTTCATTAAAAATTATCAGCAAAACGCTTATAGCTTCATTTCACATAAATCACATAAAATCAATTTCGGAAACTACTTCTTGATGCTTTTCATTTTGGTATGAAATTTAATAAATCCATGAATATCCTAATTTTATTAAAAAATGTCGATAATATGATTTATCATCAGTAGATTTTATTTAGCCAAAGGTTCATTTGAGTTCAAAATTTATCAAAATTAAATGCAGTTAAAAAGTTAAGAAAAAGATTGATATAATTTCGACTGAAATTTAATTTTTAATTACTTTATCGTTGTTGTTATCCCTAGTATTAGTTCTGCAATAATTTTTTACAAATATACGAGGATAAGCTCCAATAAATTTTATTGTACAGATTTGATGGATAGATAAGCTTTGTAATTACTCCAAATAATTAATGAGCATTAGAATTACATATAGAAATGTAAATAGCATTATCAGCTTGCCATTTAAAGAGTATGTTTAATTGCTATATTTTATTAAGTTATTCAAATGAGTATAAATCCAAAAAATTAGTTGAAAAACTATAAATAAATATGATATTTGCTTTGGAAGTAATAATCTTATCTTTTAGATATCAACATTTTAATAAAATACAATTTTACTGTCCTCCAATACTTTGTTTTATATTTGAGTATTATAATTTTAACAGCTTAGATAGTTGTTCCTTCGCATAATTTGGAAATTTAAATTACCTATCTTTTATTCAGATTATTATTACTAATAGTATGGATTAATTTAGTCATATCAATAGCCTTTATCACCTAGTTGAAAATGAAATAAGAAAACTATGTCATGCAAAAATTTATGCAAAAAGTAGATTGGCTCACTTCTCTGTTAGGCCGGGAAAATTTAGCCATCTTAATGATGTTGGGTACTACTCTCATTTGGCCTGTGAGCTTCATTTATGTTAACGAACACAAACTATCCCCGTTTCAAACGAATTTAGCTCGTGGATTAGCCATTTTTGTTACACACACCATACTGTGCAGGCTAATGGGTATTGACTTGGACTTCAAGTCAAAACATGACTTCAAATATTTGATGATTCGCAATACAATAATGATATTCCATCAACTGTGCTTTACGGGAATGCATTTCGTCGTGTCTTTATCAGTCAACAACACAATTGCAATGAGTGGTCCTCTTTTTGTATTTGTAATTGACTATTATATCAATGGTATAACAATAAACAAAAAACAAGCAGTTGGAATATTCTTAGGTATCTTAGGAGTGATTCTGACTGTGAATGGAGATTATTTCATGACATGGTTATACTATGACTACGAGCCGTAATCATCCTTTGAGCACTACCTGGTCGAAGATATAAAAATAAAGCTTCTGTTTTCTTTCATAACCCTATTGACCAATGTTATGTGGGCCTATGCAGTTGTTCTACAGAAGCAAATCAAGCACGTGCCAGGAATTAAAATCAGCTATTTCTTAGGATTGGAGTGTATTTTTTCCTCATCAATTATCTATTCGACAGGATCTGTCGAATAGACTGACAGTTTGACATTTTTTGGAGCATTTCTATTTTCAGGATGCCTGATGGCAACCTCTCAGATTTTGTTTATGACTTCACTTAACATGACTAAACATGCAGGTAAATTAACCATCATAATTCTTAATAATGTATTGATATCGTCTTTAATAAGTTTCTTCAGATATGGAGAACATATCAATGTCATTTGCATCTTTGGGATCATCATGATGGCTTACGGACTGGTGCGCACCGTATTTAGCAAGGATGAATGAGTAGACTGATTCTATATTTTCATAATAGCATGATTATAAATTGCATTTTCATAACTTGTTACTTTAAAGATAGTATTATAACAAAATCATTTTTCATTGCCAGGAAAATCCTTTTGTAATTTAAGTTATGAGATGTTCCATGCCTAATAACTGCCTTTGCCCATGAATTCCCTTCATTTTCGAATATTCAGTAGTTACACCTTAGTTAATCTAATATTTTTGCTTATAATAATTTAAAATAACCTTAGACAACTTAACAGTCCATGAAGCTTGAACTCACAGCATTCACTGATCAACTTGAAGACCACAGATAACCCCTCTCGGAAGTTCCTCACAACCAATCAGCGCACAAAACCATTAAGAAAGACAAATATCGCACTTATTTTACCTCCCGTGCTGTTATGAAGATCACGAAAAGCAAATTGTAAAAATTTGAATCTGAAAGTCAAACTGAATCTATAAAACAACATGAATATGAAGTTCCCGAAAAGTGGCAATTTAGCTATTTCGATTTCGCTAGCCTCGAGGAGTGATTTTTCAATCTACATACTACTCAAATTATCTATTCTTGAACTAATAATTCCTTCATAAAGGAAGAAGAGTGTTTTCTCACCATTGCATTCGGAAACAACATCAACAGACAAATTGAACCAAAAAATCTACCTTAAATTTTATCATTTTTTGACCGAGGACAACTTTTCGCATTATTGCAGTCCTAAATGAAAACTCTTACAAAATTGATTTATAGAGAATAAGCTTAAGCTTACTGACATATGTAACTGATGCAGTGTCAAAGAAAACGATTGAATGTGAACCTCGGATTTATTTTTTAGGATATAAATGAAATAGCATCCTTTATAAGCTACTCATACTATTATACATTGTAAAATAGTCCAATAATTGTCCAATCTCTCAGTAGATATCCTTGATCATGACCGAGTAGAAGTCCTCAAAACTAACCTTTCCATCTTTGTTAGAGTCAGCCTTCTCCAGCATGAGTTTTAAAGTTTCCTCATCGAGGTTCTCCTTTACATGGCTGTTCATCTCCTTGAAGTCATCAAAGGTGAGGTAATTCTTATTTTAACGGTCGTATTTCTTAAAAATAGCAGCTATTTCTTTCTTTGTTTCGTTTCTGTATGGTTTTGTATCCATTGCTTTCATGAACTCGATAAAACTTATGCCGCCTGTCTCCTCTGCATCGAACTCAGCAACAATTTCGTAGGTTGTCTTACGATTTGGCTCGAATTGGTTCTGTGTCAGCAACAGTTTAATGTCGTTAGGCAGTAGTACACCCATACCTGTTGAGTCGTAGGCATCGAAAACTTCCTTTAGATCAATTACATCCTGATAAGTGAGACTACCGGTGATGTATAGTTCAGGCTGGAACTCTCGAAGATCTTTTCTTCTGAAGCGGACACCGTATTCGCCTGTGCGGTCGATTTTGGATTCACTCTTATCAGGACTGTAACCAAACTTCTGGGAGGAGTTTCGCATTTCACTGTTCTTAAAATTCTTGAACGAACTGGTCTGATTCTTGGGCAAACGCATCGACATTTTGGATATTTATACGGCCGAGTAAGATATAGTAATAATTAATAAAAATTAACTTACTGATCTTATACTATGTTAAATCATAATATTGAGGCATCTGCTTCAATGAACCCGTCAATTTTGAGAGACACTGATTTTATCTATAGAGTATTTAAATATCTATGCTTTTTGCAAATACAAACATAGCAATATATTTGAATGGATATATAGATTGATTTATTATCAATTGGTGGTAGGATATAACTCTATGTACATATACGTAGATCATTAATAATCAATATAACCACTTATCAATGAAAACCATCATCGTGGCAGCGTTGATCATTTACTCAGTCGCTGGACTCTACTTTGGCATCAGCAACAAGCCCTTTTGCTTCGACATCGAAGAACAGCCAGGAAAAACTATCAAATTCTTCTACGAAGTCACCGGTGAATCTCCACATAAAACTCAGGTAACTATCATTGCATCCAACAAAAATGCCCCCATCATGCTCACTGGAGCCAGCAATAAAACTGAGCAAAGCAGTGATGTTCCTCTCAATGTGTGCTTCCTCTCCACTGATGGCGCGTCTAAGTCAGTCTCCGTCGATTTCTACACTCACGACAAAGCTCATCTTCTGTAATTGGCCAAAAAGAGCGAGATCTACGAACTGCATACTAAATTGATTGATGTGGGGTAGGGTCTTAAGGAAATCACCAAAAACTAATTGTTCGAGGAGCAGAGACAAATAATCCAATCCGAAATCATTACAGGACATTAGAATAAGGTGAAGAATTTCGCTATAATTAAACTGATAGCCATCGTTGTTGTGGCAGGCGGACAGCTGTTTTTGCTGAAGAAGATGTTATAAAAACAGGGGCAAGGATATCAGCCTGTCTGATTGTGATCATACATATCCACCAACTCAATGAAACATTTGTACTCATTCAACAGTTCCATTGTTGAGCTTGAAGCATGACCATCAAATATCAATAATAAAAATCAGTTAATTTGTTTCAACTCTCTTATCCTGACTGCCTTTCCCTTTAGCATGTCTTACACTTTCACTTTCCAGTTTATTTAAGAGGGGAGCTAGTTGCAGACGCGCATTAAATGTCTCGTTGAATCTGAGGTAAGTTTACGGCTTCCTCGGTGTATATTTCGATTTTATCTCTATCTCTAAGGTTAGCCTCCTTCTGTCTTGAGTTGAAAATTGTGCAATTTTGGCGGTACATTCTGTCTACTATCCTCAACAACATCTCTGTTGGATATCCTGTAAGTTGTATTGAGAATTTTAATTTTTTCAAGAATACACTTTGATCCCTTTTTTAATGGAAATACCGTACCATCATAGTCATAACTAAATTATTCAACGGAGGGAGTGATTTTGTCAAAAAACCCCTCTTTAGACTGCCTCAAATTTGGAGGAGGCCTGTTATGTTGAGATTCTCTCATCATTCTATCTCTCAGCAGCTCCTCAACTCTGTCTCCTTCTCCATTAAAGCTTGTGAGAGCTTCAAGAGATTTTTTGGAATCGGCAACCTGTTCTTTTGGTAATTTTACAGTGCATTTCGAGTCATTTGCCTTGCTGCCAAAAACAAATCCACTTTTTTCTTTTTTATGTTCGCCAATAGATGAAACTATGGAAGTTCTTCGATTATTGACTGATTTTGACTCCTAAACTGGGATTCCTCCTCCGCAAAGGATATCTCCCATAGACCGTCTTGGTTCGCTCTCTCCAGTATACCCAGCTGTATTTATTTGAGCCTCCCTATCGAGAGGAGATTGTAATAACTCTAGATAATGTTTTAGCATTTCGCTGGTTTTGATAAACAGTTTAATTCTATTCCTTTCATCAACTTATTGAAACTTTTGTTCAGTTTTACTAACAATCTCTTGAAGGCACATATTTACAATAGTTTTAGAGCAAATGAACTCATGTGCAAATTTGGTTTTGTACTTGAGGCTGCCATCTAAAAGGGCACGGGAATGTTGCCAACTTTTGTTTCTTTTCATTGAGCGTGGGAAGGGGTATAAATCGAGCTCTTTGACCGTATTTCTTTTCATGGAATATGTATAAATAGTTGCAATAATAACTTATAAGAAAAGTGTTTCTAAAAAACTTTGAAATCAACCTATTTCTTTGAAAAAATATGTCCATAAAAATGAAATCAATTCTTGATATATTAATTAAACGGAGTTAATGAAATATTTGCAACTGATGCAAACCAAATTTAATTCTCTCTTTTTAGTGAGTTCATTTCCAAACACAGCATTTTTATATCTATGTCTTGCCTTTCCGGTTCTCTCCCAATAAATTCATTAATTTCATATTTGGAAGGTAAATCGGGTTATTAGGTTTCTAAAGGCTTATAATATGGAATTAAAGTGCCATGATAGATGACAAGGAACAATATTTCAATTACTTTAACAAGAATAATAACTGCAACTTTGCACAAACATAAAGCAGTAGTCCCCAATAAATGAGTAGGCCCAAATCATCGCAGTACAGCCTCACCAAAACACAATAACTTCTTCCGCATATTACTTAATAATACCAATATCGTATTACTAATGAACTTTTATCCTATAAAATCGATCATCCTCGCCGCGATAAACTCATTATCGAATCAAGAAGTCCATCCAAATCAATAAAGAGTTCTCTCATCCGACAGATCCGCAAAATAAAAGTGAAAAGAGAAGCACTGTAACCCTACGATGAACCAGTCAAAAATGCTATGAGCGAGGATCACTGTCTTATTCAAGAGAACGATCAAAAAGGGTCAATTAAGCGGATCTATAAAACTTTTAAGAGTATAAATTCTTCTTGTAACACCTTAAAAAACGACTACTTAATATCTTTGTAGAACAATCGAATGGGAAAAAGGTTGCTCAACACCAAATCACAAGTACAGGATAGTTTGGTTCGCACATACTACACTTACAACTTGAAAAATGACAAGATGATATGCCGTGGTAGGCTGCTCAAAGAAAACAGCAATGCAATTCGATTCAGAAGTCTTCATAAACATTTTGGAAGGTCAAATAATAATTCAAAAAATTTGTTAAATTAAAAAAGTAATTAGCAGATGATTCATCATGATGACTTTGCAGAGAGGAGATAGGAAAGAAGTCTTCGAAAGCATTGTACGTTTCCTTAAAGTCCAAGTTTTATAACTAATTAGAATTAGCCATCTTTAAAAGAAAATACCCTCAATCATTATAATTTATAGTCCAGCAACGTTATAGCTCTATCAGTGGTTGGACAAGGCGAACTTACATTCACCATCAACAACCTGATAATTACAACTAATCCTCCTCTCAAACCTGAAACATCCCTGCTGATCCAATTAATAGAGAATCAACAGTAGCTCTAAAATATTCTTAATTAATACTATTCAGAAAAGAATAATTATCCACAAAGTCGATACTCCACACAACAAAATATTTAGAATAGTGAAAGCTGTATGTCTTCGGCCTTCTCGTATAAGCATCTCTCCGAGCATCATGAGCAGCAGTTCTGTCTCAAATTCAGAATCAGATATAATAATCATATCTTTTTGCGATTTATAATAAACCAAGGAATTAATCAAAGAGAGATGGGAGTGGTGAGAATAGATCTGCAGTCTTTTCGCACAAGGAGAGCAGGATAGTTTCCTTTTAGGGTTATTAAACAATTAAGGGAAATAAATAAGATTTAACACGAAAGAGATATATTTTTTAGTTAATTTTCAGGAAATTTGCTCAGGCTTAAGAAAGGTGAAACATCAACCACTGTAAAAATGGAGTACCAACTCAGTTATCGAAGATTCTGGCCGAGAGAATCCAAATTCATTGGCATTGATCTATAAAATAGTCAATGAGTCGATGACCATCCCAAAAATTCTAGTGATGAATATTTATTATTTTCAGTGGCATTGAATCCCTAGGAAATAATAAACTAATATCATAATTGTTTATAAAAATGGGGTTGCATTTTACTTCAGGATAAAAATACATTAAAATGACACATTTGCATCTTGTGAAAGATATTGATGATTTATCCTCAATCATAATTTGGCATTTTCACGCACTGTTAAAACTCCTGTTAGAGCTTTTGCCTTTCTTTCAATCACCTACACCAAGAATAATAATTTGTTTCCCTATTTCCAAACTTTAATCTCCAATGACTCTCCTGGAAAGACGTGCCCGATTAGTTTTACTTCATAAGATTGTAAAGCTTCTGGGTCATTGTTCAGCAAATTCTGCACCAAATTACGAGCAACAGTGCCATAAGTGGCCATTCCTAATTTAGTGACGAGTTACCGTGAATGATAGGCCTCTAGAAACCAGCCATTGCAGCAATGTTAGGATCAATGTGCAATGGATTAGCATCATTGCATAATCGATAGAAAAATGCTTGGCTTGGGAAGGTCTTATCCTTGAAGATATAATCAGGGTCTCTAGTAGGATTGTTTGGTATGACAGCTGAGATGTTCTTGCCTTTAAATCCAAATCCACCTACTCCCCTTAAAAAGAGATTATGATCAATATAAAAAGCTTTTTCCTCACCCCCTTTTCCATCTTTCATGTATGCAGTTTGCCTGATAATGAAAAATGCATTTTTTCCCTTGTCAATGATGTCTATCATTTCATTTTCCATTCGATAAGTCATTCCAGTCTTGATTTTTCTGTGCAACATATACAACTTCTCTTCGGCATGCAGTAACTGGTGAATTTGAAATTCAGGAATATATGGGCTGTTTATAAGCATATAAATAGCGGCACTAATTTTCATCACGGAGGTGATTGTAGGAAAGGTCGTAAAATCTGAGCTCCATTAGCTGGTATATTTGAAGTCTTCCTCCTTCAAAGGATCTTGATAAGTTAGTCGTTACCCATGTTGAACCCAATGCTAAGAGCATAGAGTTGAGCATCTCTTTCCTCCAGCACCAGTTCTCCAATATCTTCTTTGCTCCCAATAGCCTTTTCAACGATGACTTTGGACGGTTTTGACATATGACGTAATGGTCTAATTAAACAATACTGATTCACGTTAAAAAAAGAAGCTTATTAATAGTGTTGAACTTACTAAAAATTATCGTCTTCATCCAAATAATCAACTATGTAACTATCATGTCGCTTTATCTAATCTGTAGACCTTCTTCAGCTCAGACACCATCTTATCAATTTATTTGGACATGCCCAATTCACGAGCTAAATATATAACTCCTTTGCTTTAGGGGGTTATGTTACACTCTAAGGCACTGGTTTTATTCTGTAGAGTCAGTCCGACTGAGTCCAAAATGCGGTTCATCTTAGAAATTTCGAATTTAGACTTGCTGTCTGACGAAGGGTTCACGACTTATATCATTTAGCCGAGCGATATAATTTCACTATATTTTTTGTTTAAAAATTTACTGCTTCGTAGAGTTTTTATCTCAATTTGCCCTTCCTTCTCTGAAAATTTACGTGATCTCATGCATTTACAGAGAAAATCAAGGAGAGGCTCATCTTCAATGTTGTTGAGACTGACGAAGAGAGAAGAAAGAGAGCCACTACTTCCAAGGATTTCATGCAATAGACAGCATTTTTTTAGGGGAAGCTGCACTTTAGCAACGTCCATGTTAAGAATCATGGATCCTAAGTATCCATTCAAAAGAATTACTCCCAGTCGCCAAATACACTTACGATCGATCTGCAACTCGTGTTGATTTTATAAATTGCCCAACTAACTGTCCATTATTTCTCGCATTTGCTTGGATTCGCCAATTGTGAAATCGTTTTCCTCATAGAGAGGTAGATAACGAATAATCTTGCTGCCTGCTTATTCATTTAGGATAAGATGAGCATTTAAAATACCAACACCAGCAGTAAAATAAACAAAACCAATTTATTTTAGCAACGGCAGAGGCATGGTATGCAGGGATTCAGTTAATGAGTCCAAAAGCAGTCCTTCATGATAATCATAAAGCAGGCTGTAGTAGTGTTCGGGCATGCTCCAGAAAAGCTATAGTATGCGAATGCAGCTTGCGACTGCATTATCCTCCTGATTAATGATGCTCATCCACTCTAACAATTAATTCTTTTCGATATGGGAGGAGATTAACGACTCTTTGAGAAAGTGAACACTCAAAGTGGGCACATGCAGAACTTTCTTTAGGCAGCCGTTCCCATTTTTGCGTATCACAGACAATGTAATACAATTCTAGTACTTGTATTTAATACCTTTGGGGCGAGCTTAAGCCACATTAAGGCTGTATTTGTTGGATAATTGCTACATTTCATTATTGACTTCTCGCATTTGTTTAGTAAACTCCTCAGCTTTCTTAATGAACTCTTTAACAGGCAAAAAAGGGTTCCTATTTTTTTTTTATTTCATGATTAATTCCTTTTGTAGCTATTTAGCTTCGTGCTTAATTTCAAGGGCAGAGTTTTTTACCTATTCGACTGACTATGGAGGTCGCTTGCTTGTGGCAGTCTGCATCCTAAAGGCTTCTGGTAGTTTTGATGATGCATTTTTGGCTATTTTTGGTTTGGCCATGTGTGGTTCGTGACTTCCTTACATATGTAATTTAAATTATTAATATTGAAAAGAAGTCATTCAAAATAATTGATAGACTCACAAGAGTAATATCTAACTTCAAGAGTGTAGAGACCAGTAAATTTTATTATGATTAGTAGAAATAAAGTAAGTTTAAACCAAAAATGGATATTTTTTAATTCGCAATGTATGCCTCGAGCCTCAATTTCTGGCAGAAAAA
>Ga0302186_10000488_pt1 | contig 35473 bp, 27 predicted proteins | sample II_Bog_E1_2_FD_198782 | JGI IMG/M metagenome (GOLD analysis project Ga0302186, IMG submission 198782) | Peat permafrost microbial communities from Stordalen Mire near Abisko, Sweden - II_Bog_E1_1 | ecosystem: Environmental > Terrestrial > Soil > Wetlands > Peat | place: Sweden: Abisko... | reverse complement strand
CCAACCCCAACCCCAACCCCAACCCCAACCCCATATTTTGTTTAAAAAATGAGAAATGAAATCATTTATATGAGAATTTAGAGTGTAAAATTAATAATTTAATCACATTTATAATTGTAATGCGATCTTTATATTCTAAAGTTATTTCCTCAACCAATACACGGTGTCATTATTCTTAATTAAGCTGTATCATTATTCTTAATTAATGGGGGGAGCTTTTAGAGTCATATATACATATTATGAAGATCTAAAAGACAGAAACAACCACTAAATCGTTTATAATACTCTCTGCTAAATATTCACCAATCACTACATGCACGGATCATAATATTGTGATGGTGGCAGAAGGTGGGGAGTTTGTGGCACTCGCAAAGATCATTCTAGAGTTTACTTATGCCCTGATTGTCACAAAACTGAAAATTTTATTTGATTAAATAGTTTTAATTCTGAATTTTTATGACTTTGCTTAAAAAGATACAATCGGCTGACTTAATTCATGATTTTTAATTATATTAATAAATAATGCAATGTTATAAGAAAGATAAAAAAGACTCTCTTTAAGGGACAACCTATAAATGAATTAACCTTAAAATACAGTTAATTAATAATAAAAAATAATAATAATAATCATACAGTTAATTAATAAGCAATTATCATTTGATTAATATTCCTTACTAATTTATTTTACTCATTTCTAGATAATGTGCATGTGTGTTATGTGCTCGTGCTTATGGGTTAATTTCATGGGAGACTGTTGTTCAGGAATTGACATATCGCTAGGTTGTTGCAACTGTTGGATGTGTAAACCGCTCGGTTTACTGACACTAAATCCCAACTGTTGTGAAATTTGCTCATGGACTGGAATAGGATATAATTGTTGCTGTTGTGGAATAATTGGTTGTATTCGAGAGGATTTAAGACAGTACGGTTATGGTGCTTTGCATGTTAATTATGAACCTAGAATACAAAATAAATCTTAATCATTTAAAAATATTGAAAAATATAAATAAAGTCCAAAAGTGCAATAAAAATCGCAAAAATCTAAATAGTCATAGAGTTAAAAATGCATTGTTTGTTTTGAATAAAAAAGAGAATTCATTGGGAAATGTTTTCATGTTAGTTTATGTTAAAAATGTAGCAAAAAAATAAAAATCTGTCCAATTTGTAGATGTTAAACATCATGGAATAAAGTAATTTACCCATGATTTTACAGATATAATTTTATTTATAAAATATACTTCACAACATGTATATTTAAACTATATTAAAGGGTTGAAAATTTATGCATTATTCTTTTTTATTTAATTTAATTTTTTATTAGTTAGTTATGTATGAAATAAAAGTAGAATTTTCAACTTAGCTCTCATATAATTCCATTTTCGGGGTTATTTATCGATAAGATAATGGTATAAGACAGATATCAAAGAAATCTTTTCGATAAATAAAATTAAGAATTTTATTATCTTTAAAAACATTTATATACTTTTATCATTGTTGATTGCTTATTTACATGATAAAGCACATTGGCAGTGGAAATTAATAATTTTATAGGCAAGCAGATATTTTGTAAAAATTTGTATTTTACCAATGAATAGAGTATTCTTTGATCCATCAGTTATACAATATTTGAATTTTACATTCAATCAAATAGAATATTTATGAAATTATAGTAAATTCATTTTTTAATTCCATGTTATTCGCTTGAAACCAGAATATTTCAATCATCTTTAATAAAATTTATCAATCATTTAGAGCAAGAACAATGCTCAAGTTATTTGTGAAAGTTTAGCATTGCAAATCCCTATCCGGCAAGTTTGGTACGGTCTCTTCACAATTTTTTGTACAGGCGACAAATAATTTCCAAAAATTGTATATTTGATGGAATCAAACATTGAAATTAATAAACTAATAGAGTGCTATCAACATTTTTAAAAATTCTTTGAATTATGCTATTTTTTTTTCGAGTATTGTCAGCCAAATTAAATATTAAATATGATCTTTGCATAAATTACCTTGCTGCACTGAAAATAAACTTTATGTTAGAATTTATCAGATTTTGCTGTTTTAGTGTTAATTCATCCAAATTAATAGTCATTTCTTTTATAGATGTAGAACAACAACTAACTTCCCTTTCTTAAATATCCACTGTTTGTATGTGCGCCTATGGTTGATCAATCGGAGCTTCCATTCAGACTGCTTACGCGACAACATGGAGCAAATCTCTGCTTTACACCTATGCTTCATTCTAAAATGATGATCACAACCAAAAATTATAAACAATAACATTTTACGACTTGTCCCGAGGACCGACCCCTTGTCGCACAACTATGTGGCAACGACCCATAAATAATGGTGAAAGCAGCTAAAATGATAGAGAAAGAAGTTGATGCCATCGATATCAACCTCGGGTGTCCTCAAGGAATAGCCAAAAAAGGACATTATGGCTCTTTTTTATTGTAAGAGCCTGATCTAATTGAAAAAATTGTAAAAGCTCTCTCCTAAAATATTAAAGTCCCCATCTTCTGCAAAATTCGTATTCTAAAAAGTGAGGAGAAAACTTTGTAACTCGTTGATAGAATTTGCAAGGCTGGATGCAAGTTACTAACTGTTCATGGAAGGGTCAAGGAGCAAAACAAAGACAGAGTGGGAAGCTGTAATTGGTAAATGATAAGAAAAATCAAATAAGCTGTGAGCATTCCGGTTGTAGCGAATGGAGGAATTTATCGTTTTGAAGATGTTGCTAAATGTCTTGCTGAAACTAACGTTGATGGAGTCATGAGTTCAGAAGCCCTGTTATAAAATCCTGCTCTTTTTAGCAATTAAATCTTATGCCTAGACAGCTTGGCATTATAGTATTTGTAATTGGCTGAAAAGTATCCGGGTGCGTCTGATTCTTGCATTCGTGCTCATTTGTTTAAAATGATGTCAACAGGACTAGCCATCAACGAAGATTTAAGAGACAGACTCGTGAAGGCACAAGGAATTAATAATTTTAGAAATATTGCGCAGGAAATGAAGCTTCGAAGGACTGGAGTATAACCTGAAATGAAGTTCGGGTGGTATCTCAGATATTGGAAAGGACAAAACTTGCAATATTATTCTAAGGGAATTTATATCGATTAAAAATCTCTAAAGTAAGCAAAACAAGAGAATATAATTGAATAATAAGATCCAACCAAAAAGCAATAGATATTGGAGACAGTGTCAATTAATATTTGATTTGCATTTCTTTGCCTAGTTTAAATGATTGATATAAATTGATAAGGCAATCATATTATCCTGTGATCACTATATTTGATGCAGGAAATACACATCATTGCTCGTCATCATCCTCTCTTTCAAAGTCAATCTGCTTTTTTTTATGTTTTCTTATCTTTTTCTTTTTCAAAACCTTGGTTTACTATTGCACAATAGGAACCTCAGCTAAATATACTCCCTTTTTGTTATTGGCATATACTTCATTGAAATTTGGCTGCAAGTAAGTCCTTTTTTATTTTATCTTTTTTAGCTTACCTTTATCATAGTCTAGCTCATATGAATCTTTGACCTTCGGCTGAATGTATAATTGTTGCACTTATTTTTTATATTGGTCTGCTTTGTCATTTTGTTATTTTAATAAAATTTGAATTGGCTCAAATTTCAATTCTCTAAAAGGTTCCTATTTCTTATTTTTTTTAATGATGTTTACCTCCTACCTTTTTTATTTTACTGATGGCTCAATATAATTAACTTTGTTATCTTATTTAATTGATTCAAATTCTTTAATTATTGGAGACTTTTTTTAGGTTTTAACAGGGGTGGAGATTGGCTTGGCTAAATTAAGAGGCTATTTGTCTTCATTTGACTGCCAATATACTGCCATCCTTATTTATTTTGTATTGATCTTCTGCAACCCTATTGGTTTTGATTGATTGGCAGGCAAATTAATCTCATACCAAAATTTATTGGCACTTTTGACAAATATACAGGTATCACTAATCAAGATAAGTACTTAATACAATATAGGTTTGGTGCTTGTTGCAATTTACAATTTGTATCCGTAAAAATTGTGGAGAAGCAAAAAATTAGAGTATGTTCGGATATCACTTTAAACACTGATTTCCTTTTTGCATTATTTGCAATTAATTCTTCGACAAATTAATTGCTTTTTTCCCATTTAGTATTGCAAATAAGAGCTGTAGCATTCAGTCTTTCCAAGATGTAAGCAATGGGACTCCTAATTTGCCATAGTTTTGGTATTATTGACATAAACTTTACAGGAGAAAGCTAATTTAACCACTTCCCATTTCGATATATACTCATCCAAGCTACTCGCAAGTAACTTAAAATTAACTTTATCGACAATGCCTTTGCCTGTTAATTTGAGTTATTGTTGAGATAGAATATACTCATTGAGCAGAGAAGCCTCTTTACAAGGAACGCTTCTCAGCCAATTATAGATAGAGGGTGTATGAAAAAGCAGATAAAAGACAGAATTGTGATTTTTAATGATATGTGGAATAAGGATGTCCCTAAAATTGTTTTCATTACTTGTTTATTTGCATTTGTCTTTAGTCTTTGCTCCTATAGTTTCAGTGAATATGAATTGAAGAGGTTGATAAGGTAGTTAAGGTTTTATCTCATTATTATTCTCCTCGTCCATTTTTGTGATCAACAACCAAAATAATATAGAATATATCAGATAATGCAAAAACAAATATCTTTTCAAATGTATTTCCTATATACTCAAAAAATGATTCTAGTTTAGCCCTTCTTATCATAAATAAATTGCCTTCATTTTTGTTGGCGTAATGATGTTAAATTTGATTATGTTCATAATTGGAATTGATGAGCACATCTAAAGTATGGCTTAACGGTAATGTACTTGCTCGTAAAATAATAGCTGGCGTTAAAGAAACAATTCAACTCGAAGTAGCAAACAACCTGTCCTTCTATCAGCAGCACCCTCAATGGGCAAGCCCGCAGCTCCATATCCTTAATATTGGTTTCGATGATGCTTCCCTTTCTTATATCCGTAAGAAGATAGATCTGGCCTCTTCAATAGGCATAAAATTTCAATTGCACCAGTTCATTTAATCAAACTTGAATGCATAGAGATTGCATGATACTTATGAAAAGATTGTACAGTCCTCAGATAAAGATAATTTCCATCTGTATCATTTTGGAGTCACTCAAACGACAAAAGCTCGCTTGAAGCAAATTTCAAGACTAATTGATGAGTTAAATTAAAAACGAGACGTCTCAGGAATTTTGCTACAGCTTCCATTGCAGCCTGAGCTAAAATCCTGCACTGATGAGTTAATAGATCAAATTAATCCTGTTAAGGATGTGGACTGTTTGAATATTGCTAATAGAAGCAAGATTATAGATCATGTGAGACCCGAGCTGATTCCCTGCACTCCTGCTGGAGTACTGCGTATCTTAGATTAATACAGCGTCAATGTAGAAGGAAAAAGAGTTGTAATTGCTGGCCGAAGCGCTCTCGTCGGTTTGCCGCTCTTTCATTTGTTACTCAATAGAAACGCAACCATCACGTTGTGCCACGCTCATACTCTTAATCTCAACTCTTTGACTCAATAAGCCGACGTTGTAATATCGGCTGTTGGAAAGGCAAATCTGATTACTCAGTTAAAGCCAGGTGCTATCTCAATAGATATTGGAATAAGCCGAAATGAAAAGGGTAAATTGTGTGGAGATATTCTTGAATCTGCCAAACGAGAATGCTGTTTGTCTACTCCTGTGCCTGGTGGCGTTGGCCCATTGACTGTGGCGATGCTGATGGAAAATACAATCAGACTTTGGCAGAAGCAAATGTTTTATCAACAACATAAGGCTTGATTTATCGTAATATTACTTTTATTATTGTCTGGTCTTCTTCATTCGATTTTATTTCAATTTTAAAACAACTTGTAGTAAAAGTATATGTATTTGCAAGAGTTATAAAATATTTATAATATGCAAAGATGATTGGACAGCACAAGCATCATAATCCACTTGCTGCTGGCTTTAATTAATGTAATGTATGATGTTGATAAGTAATTTGGTGATGGCTTTGCCGTACCAAACTACAATTCAGATTAAATTACATTCGTATAGTACAAAAACAGGCAAGTCTACCAACCCAAGTGGTAGTAGTTGTATTTTTTGTCCCTGTTTAATATTAAATAAGCATTGGTATTACAATAAGAGCACAATACTATCAATCACTTTAAAACTATTTTTTATTGTGGGTTTCGTCAAAACTTGAGTCAATTACAGAATAAGGACCAAAGAGGATTACTAATGTAAACGTCGGACAACGTTTTATAAGAGTCAGGAAGATCATTATCATTCTATATTAATCCGTTTATAATTGGGGCTATCGATTCTGCTAATCCGATTGCCATTCAGATAACTCCCCAGGCTGTTCCTTGGCGCTTTTTATCAACAAGAAGAGAAACAGAGCTAGATAATACACTATAAACTGAGCCTATAGAAAAACTAAAAAGAAGTAAGAAGGCAATGATCGCAAAATAATCTTTTGAAGACACTTCATCCGATGAGGTATTATTTGGTAAAATATTAATGATTCCAAATCCTAGTGCTATCATTACTGCTGAAAAGAGGATGATAACCCTTCGCAGATATGATCTGACTATGAGAATTCTGCCAAAAATAGTGGCTAAAATTGATCCAAAAACATATGGAATCAGTAACAGCTCTCCAGTGGTTACATAACTGATTTGAAATCTATGAACAATGAGATCGTTAAGATTAGAATAGATTCCCACATTCATTTAACTCAAAAGTACTGTTATATTAATAATCCAGAATAGTTTTGGCATCTACCAAAGATATTGAAAACTGAACTACTATTACTCCTATATTTTATTCTGTTATCCTTATTCTCTAACTCGCCTTTATATCTAATCCTTCTTTCTATTTTATTTATTCGTAATAATATGCGAAATTATTAAAGCTGCAATCACAGCGAGAAAGTCCACTCCGCTAGCAATGTACCAAGGTAAACTGATCGAATGAGTTGAACTATAAATTATCGGGGTTATTGTGGCATTAAGAGCATCGAATATAAAAGGTATGCAAAACCCAAAACCAATTAGCATCTCGTAATGTTAAGCAGCATAGCGCCCCATGATCAATCCTTGCATTGTGAATGCAGATTGCCCAGCAATGCCTGTTATAGCCCGAAGTGCATACACGATGTATATATATCCTTCAGGCCTATAATCGAAGAGGACTGCTATAGATAGTTCTGCAATGAAACTGCTAAGGGCAATTGCAATTACAGTTTTTTGCAAAGGAAATTTATCCAGAAGAACACCCAAAGGAAGACCTGTAATCAATATGGCAAGAAACATTGCAAAATATAGAGTGTTGAACTCAATTGAATTCAGATTATATGGTTCTCCTCTCAATGGTAACTCTAATGCTTGAGGCATGTCCATAGAATATCCGAACCCAGTTACGATGATAGTACCCAAAAAGGCAAGAAGAATATCTTACCATTCCATTTCAACTTTATATAGTTGAATTGATTTTCTTATTTTTTAAAGACCTAATATTCAAAATAATATGTAATAATTTTAAATGTCAAAAACCAGCATAAATATAATGACTAAAATATCTAACAGAATAAATACTATTGTTATCAATCACTTTAAAACTATTTTTTATTGTGAGTTTCATCAAAACTTAAATCAATTACAGAGTAAGGACCAAAGAAAATTAGTAATGATAATCCCACTGGGACGATGCTCGTCAACATATAAACCATAGATAAAGTTTTATAAGATCCAGGAAGATCATTATCATTCTATATGAATCCGTTTATACCTGGAGATATTGATTCTCCCAGTCCGATTGCCATTCCAATCACTCCCCAGGCTGTTCCTTGTCGTTTTTTATCAGCGAGAAGAGAAACAGAGCTACAAAGTACAGCATAAACTGAGCCTATCAAAACACTATAAAGAAATAAGAATGTAAGGATGGCAAGATAATCAAAAGAAGACAATTCAGCGGGTGAGATATTATTTGGCAGGACATATAGGATTATCAAACTGAGTGATATCATTACTGATGAAAAAAGAATGATAACCCTTCGCAGATATGATTTGACTATGAGAATTCTGCCAAAGATGATGGCTAAAATTGATCCAAAGACAAAGGGAATCAATAATAGCTCTCCAGTGGTTATATAACTGATCTGAAATCGATGAACAATGAGATCATTAAGATTAGAATAGATTCCGAGACTGATTTAGTTAGCAAAAATGGCAATACTAATTATCCAGAATAATTTTGGCATCTACCAAAGATATTTAACACTGAACTACTATGACTCCTATATTTTATTCTGTTATCCTTATTCTCTAACTCGCCTTTATATCTAATCTTTTTTTCTCATTTATTTATTTGTAACAATTAGCGAAATTATTAAAGCTGCAATTACAGCTAAAAAGTCCACTCCGCTAGCAATGTACCAAGGTAAACTGATAGAATGAGTTGAATTATAAATTATCGGGGTTATTGTGGCATTAAGAGCATCGAACATGAAAGGTACGCAGAGCCCAAAACCAATCAACATCTCGTAATGTTAAGCAGCGTAACGCGCCATGATCAATCCTTGCATTGTGAATGCAGATTACCCAGCCATGCCTGTTATAGCCCGAAGTGCATACACAATGTATATATATCCTTCAGGTCTATAATCGAAGAGGACTGCTATAGATAGTTCTGCAATGAAACTACTAAGGGCAACTATAATTACAGTTTTTTGCAAAGGAAATTTATCCAGAAGAACACCCAAAGGCAGATCTGTAATCAGTATTGGAAGATATGTTGCAAAATAAAGAGCATTGAACTCAATTGAAGTAAGATTATATGGTTATCCTCTTAAAGGTAGTTAGAGGGCTTGAGGCATATCCATAGAATATCCGTACCCAATTACTACGATAGTTCCCAAAAAGGCGAGAAGAATATCCTACTACTCCATTCAACTGAGATATAATTTATTTTATTTTGACTATCTTAACAAGGATGTTGTTTAATGCAAGTTTCGTCCCTTAATTGGCTCTTAAGGGTTTATTTGTTGTTGTGAACTTCAATTCAAGTAATATATTATTTATAGATAGCTGAATGGCTAACAACACCACCTCAAATCATTTATTAATTTATTAACCTCTGAGGATAATAATTTATGATGGTGTAAAAGTATTATTAATTTTAATTTTAAGTGGATGGATTTGAACAACTAGACTTTTAGAGCTTTTATTTGCGATAGAGGGTTTTTACTGATTAATCCTTATATAAACTAGATGAATTTTTAATGAATCGCAAATTCACAATATACCATTTTATCATGATTTATTGTATTTTTATTGCCTCTTTAATCTGTCTGCTTTTAGTCATCAACTTTTATGATTGAGCAAATAATATCTCTCACATTTCTATGTAAATAATAACTGCTATAATTGGATGTACATCATTTTTAGTTTAATAGTGAGCCTTCTCTAAGATTTGTTTGTCATTTGGCCTGTTTAGGCGATTGCATTATAAATTTTTGGTTTATTGGAATGAAAAGTATATTTAATAGCATGAATATATAAACATTATTTATAATTATCTGGACATTTAAACTCTTGAAACAACTATTTTGTGATTTCAAATTGTGTTTCTACTTATTTCACATCTAATCATAGTAATGCAGACTCTGTTTTTCAAGTCGTCATAATTCTATATAGCATAATTATGTTGTAAAAATAAATTAACATTTATTTTATTCATCAACAAAATGAAGCTGGTCATTGTCCTCTTGGCCCTCTTTGCTTTCCTTGCCTCTTCCAACCCCCATGAATGCCCTCATGATTTGGAAGTTCGCTGCATCGATGACATCAATAAGGCTTACCCCGTCTGCTAAAAAGCTGCAAAGGAGAAAGGAAAAGATATCCCTGCTGATCTTGACTGCATGAAATACTTCGTTACCATGGAAAAGGACTGCTGGCCTTGCATCTGCTGGGTGGCTGAAACTCAAAAATGGAAAATATTGGGATGCTGATTCATTGACTTAAATCATCTATTCATCTATCAACCTATTGTCTTGACATATGGATTTAATTTTGCCAAAAATACTCTTATTACGAAAGAAAAAACATTTTCTAGAAATTTGTGAAATTATATATCAACATTCATGGATCCCCGCACTTTGCCGCTCATCAGCATATTTTATCCAGTGTAAACGTTATTGAAAGGCTTGTTCATCTTCATGAGCCCATTCGGATTGCCATACACACTCTTAACGGCTTTTTTGGCCTCTCTGATCGGTTTGCTTCGAGTACTCAAGACTCCACAATTTAACAAAGAGTATCTGTCACGTGTGTTTATGAACAACCATGGTCAAAATTTAATGTATATAACATTTGGCTCCATGGGTTATGTCAATTATCTCTATTACGCTCCAATCGCATTATTTTTTGCTTATGGTATCGCAGAATATGTAAATTTAAAAATGCCTCAAAGTGCATTAGCGGGCTATGCTACTTTGGCTCGCAATAATCGCGCAGTGATTATGGAAGGCAAAGCGAAGCTGGAAATCATCTTCTTTTTGTATGTGCTCATAACATTACCTTTTGATCTGATGGGTCGACTCGTAAAGGTTTTCTTAATGGGTCAATTTTTGCTAATTAAATTCAAAATAAGCCCGTAATTTCGCTCTAACTGTACTTCTATCAACCAATGGGTTGAATTGAAAACATCCTCTCTTGGAGGATTGAACTCCGGATATCGAAAGGTGATAAATTGGATTTATTCTTTTGCGACCCGAGATATGCAAAATGGGCAATGATTCTCAATCACTTTAGTCTGTTATATAAACAATAAAATAATGGAAAGATGACTATCTCGCTACTATCAACCCAGCAAATTTTGGAACTCTGCCTCTATTTGTTTCAACTCCTGTTAGTTTTCCTCTTCGTTTTCCATGGTCGAGAGGAAGAGATCATTGAGTTCTTATCCGATTCCGCAGAGGGACTCTTTCATTTTGCGCTGTTTATCGTGGTTGTGATCATCCTCTTCTATCAGTATCTTATTTTTGGCATAATTATTAGGACTATTATCGAGTTTATTTATCATGGAGACAATGTGGTTCTTATTGGAGGTAGTTTTATTCGGGAAATACCCTCCAGTTTTGGGTCCCACTGACCGGTTAACAATATTGGCGACCATTGCTCCAAGGTTAGTAAAGGTGCGATGTTAAAAGTCATCTCCTTTTAAACTTTCTTCAGTACTCACATGATTAAATTTCATTGGAGCGTTAATCTTGTTAGATATGCTGGAGTTTAAAAATTTTGATTACAGCTACTGACCAGGGGATCTACCAATTGCTTCTCGTGTCGATTTATTGTCTGCTAGAAGCTTTTGCTGCCTCATGGTAGATACATATTAGTGGCTTGGAGACTTTGCTATCAATGTTTCTGGTTTTGTTTTGATGTGATCAAGTTTGAGTGGAAGTTAATTCAAGCGCTTTGCCTATGAAAGCAGCTGATAGTCGCACCTAAGCCACAATTTGAAGTAACTGACAATGCTGCGGATCATGGCTTGTTCACCATCGTTCGTGAAGGGAAGATATATTTTGATGTGATTTTATAGGACATCAGGGTTGATCCATGCGAATACTTCCCTTTTATCATTGAAGAAGACCATATTCTCATTGATCATAAAATAACCGTATAAGTGTGCCAACTCACAACAAGCGGTAGTAATGGTTTTGGCATATTGCAAAGCCCGATCGGTAGCGTTCAGTTACTTTAGCCTGACAGTGGTTTAATTTTGGAGTTATTCTGTCCATATTTATTGCACTCCATTTTCAAATTTCCCCATAAGAATGATGGGAGTGCTTTCAATGCGTTTCTCTTCCCTTCTACGGTAGGCATCTCGTTATTTGTCGTTTTTAAGGAATATTCTGTGGCAAATTTTCTATTTTCCAGGCATCAATCAACAATAAAATAACAAATAATGGTTTAGTTATGACCGGAGAATTAAATTGGCATAAGGATTGTGCATTTGGCTGATTTAAATAGGCAAAATGATATTTTTGATGATTTAATAGATTTGGTTGGGTAATGTCGCCTGGAAAACTAACTTTAAATTACTAATTTTCAACCAGCTATGAAACTTCATCAGAAATTATATTAGCACTAATCTAAAAAGCAATTCTATATCAATAAGTCAATAATAATGTCAATCGAGCAAAAAACCAATTAAACTGCTTTACTTGAGATACTGAAAGCTAAGGTCAAAATTATTGCGATGTTAGCCATATTTTTTTTTTATGAGATGAGGAACAAAAGATAAAAAGAACATTTTTTAAAAGATTTGTGATTATTCCTTGGAACTTATATATGATTGATATATCATACAAATATGAACTATCATTATGCTAGATAGGATATTTTGAACATCATTTTTTTAGACCACTCTTGCGTTGAGTCAGCTTTTAAGGTATCTTCAACCCCTTTTACTCTGAGTGATCTTTGATTTATTTCCGCTTAATGACTCTTTTTGTCTTCCTCAAAGCAGGTTTTTATTCTTTTTTATTGGCACTTGGGCTCTTTGGACTTGGCTAGTTCTTACTCCTTTTTTAAATGACCTCTTCTACTTTTTAAATTTGCTGCACTTTTTACACAACCTCAATTTTCTCAGCTTCGATTCTTTCAATTTTTTCAATTTTTTGCTGTATGTCGAGATGTAGTTTAAAATCATTGAGAATGGGCATACAAATTGATAGAGGAATGTCTCCTTTTGGTAAGGATTCACTTTCTTTTTATTTTTTGCTCTTTTTCATTTTAATCTTTTTGCTATATTTTAGTTCATATTTGATCAAGAACTCATCAATTTTAGTAAAATAAGGATTGTTTTCATCTTTCCCCATACTCTTCTTGATCCTGTTTTTAAATTATAGTAAATTCTTTTCGTATTTTTATTATAGTTGCTTCTCCTAACTTTCTCTTTTCAGAATGTCAACAAACTTTGAAGCTCCTTCACAAAATAGCAAAAAGTAACAACGAATTTCTTTCTCTTTCTACTCTTTATTTACATCTTTAGCATCCTTGATGTCTTTGATGTCTTTGATGTCTTTGATGTCCTTGATGTCCTTGATGTCTTTAAAGTCTTTGATATCCTTGATTTCCTTGATATCCTTGATATCCTTGATATCCTTGATATCTTTGTTCTATTTAATATCTTTGATATCGTTTATTTATTTAATTTAGTTGTCTTCTTTTTCCTTGTCAGCATTTTCATCTTAGATAATAACAATTGGCTGTTTATTACCCTTTGCTTTTTATTTTTCCTTATCTTTCTCAGAGTTTTTGCCCCAAATAATATTTTCTCCTCCCTTACTCAGTTTAAGTAGTTTTCGATTAAGAATAACTAGTCCCTCCTTATTGCCCTGCTCGACATAAATATCAAATATATGCTAAATAAAGCGAATCTTCATTATTTGGTGTACAATAACCCTATTATAAAATTCAGACAATAGTTCGTTCTTTTCAGTTGCCAGTTTTTAGTTGTACATATTTATCGACACTAACTCATCAGATTTTACGCTGTAGTATTCACGGATAAGATCGTTTGCGCGGTCGGGCTGCATTGAGTAGCGTAGAGTAAGGTGAGAACAATATAACAGCGACATTGTTACGCTGCGCCTGTTTTTGTACTTTTTCATCTGAAACTTGGGTAGAGTAATGAATATTCTGACCAGTTATTACATAATTTTGGTCATTTTTAGTACGTTTTCTTGGAAAGATAATGAATTGAGCAGATTTTGAATATCAGTTAAATTACAGTTTTATGAGGAACTAATTTGTTGCTTTAGGCGGGTACAAATGAATCTGCCTAGATCAATGGGTATTTCCTTATTTTTTGGAATATCTTTGGATGAGTTACTGCCTGGAGACTTGCTACGTTTGCTCTCAGAGCTATTGTGCTAATCTTTTTCTTATTCCATTTTTTATTCCATCAAAGGCTTCTTGCTTTTGTTGAATTATTTTTAGTTTTGGTCATTATCTTAAGGCTCATCATTAATAATTATAATTGATTTTTTCTTGCTTAACATTTATCTGACTGTTGCCTCTAACTTCCTCATTCCACTTTGTTTTATTTCGTTAAATACGCTATCTATCAAAATCTGAAGAATAGCAAAATCGGATTGTTCGACGACTAGTCTCTAAGTCTTAAGGCGATATCTCTAACTTTCTGTTAAAAAATTACCTTCTTTAAAAAAATCTAGAGTATATCGAAGGTCACTTAGAAAATATTCAGCTTCTTGTATCTTCTTTGTCCTCTCTATCTATTAACTGGTATTGATGGCCTAACAAATTTTGTTAACAGTCTTGGCTAACTTCCACTCCAAGTGTTTGGATAAAAAAACATAAGCCTCCATGACAATATCTTCCTAAAGGTGAACTACATGGTCTTGTTTTTCTTGAATTGGCAGATCTTTGATAATTTGTTTGATTTCATCTATTATCTACGTTAACTGTCCTACGTTTTTGGAAGGTTTATGAGTGACTTTGGCATCATTTGACTCCTCATCGAGCTATATTATTGCTCCATCATTTTTATCATCTTACTTCAACTCTTTTTCGATGTTGATCCACGCCAATTTCATCTTTAACTCCACAACTCTGAGATATCTCACTTTCACATCATTACTCTGACTTTTCCCTAACGTTGAAACAATTCTCTTCAACCCTTCCTTATATTTTTTTGCAGATTATCTATTTTCCTTGCTACCATTACCCATATTTTCAATGTCCTTCAACACCATATGATATTCCCTTTCTTTAATTTTAAGTGTGTTTAGTATCTCTTGGCAAGAACTACTGTATTCCGTCAGTTACTTCATATGTGGAAGTTGCTCGTTGACAAGTCGGATAATGGACTTTGTGTAGAGAAACTTGTGTTTATAAGGTTCAAAAGGTTCTCCCAAAAGTGAGTCGAAATAGTAATATGCTTTGTTACTATTTACTCTTATTAAATTTTTCCAAGCCGACTCATTGGAAAAGTCTAATGAAAGATATTACAAATAATATTTTTCATCTTTGTCCAAGTCTTATAACCACTGTTATTTCTCAGGGAAGAGATCCTATTGCGAAGATTGCGCTTCGAAGTATTTGCCTAAAATGAAGAGTGTTTCGAAATAGAACGGATGAGTAAGAGGTAGTTTAGTACAGCATTCACAAATTTTTACTTATCTTTTCACTATTTTGATGAGTTCCTCTCTATTAGCAGAGTTTTCATCGCCGTTCATGACAGCCTCAAATAATTTTCTAAAATTATTGAAAGCATCGCAGTATTAATAAATTTCGCTTCGTTTTTACAAATAAAGCTTATAACATTTTTTGATGACTCTACATACTTCAGGCTACAGTTAGACCTCTTTGCATTGAAATGCTTCGTGATTAGCACGACTAAGAAACATAAAGTATCCTACTGCCTCTTCTATCTTTTTCGGGGTGAACTATTTTTATTTTTCAGGACAGAAGTAGATATCATGCAAAATATCGTATACTCTCTCACGGATCTAAAAATGATAATGTTCACTAGGAGCATGTTTTTTGCTTTATTAATTATTCACTTCATCCTCATCGCTCTTAGAAGAGCTGCTCTTTGTCTTTTTCTTTGGGTTCTACTCTTCCCGAATCGCAAAAATAGGGCTCTGATAGATATATGCCAAATTTTTGAAGATAAGATTATGGTAGAACTTCTTTCTGACGATGCTTAGTAAATCGGGCTTAAATTTCTTAAATTTGATGAGTTCATCATAGAGATATATACATTTTGGCACTGCATAATATTTAACATCATCAGGGTAGCTCCTAAATAACAGACTAGATATGTAAAAAATGATGCGAATGCAATTGTCGTTATCCTCATAGAGATTGAGAAGGTAAAATCGCAATAAGTAGAACATAGTTTACACCAAGACAGAAGGCTCAATCTCATTGGTCTTGATAGTGCTACTAGGAAGAAATTTTTAGTATATTTCACCGATCACCTGCTTTATTCTCAGAATCTCACTCACTAAAATCAACAATCGGGAATTGAACTATTTTTCTGATTAATTCTCTATTTTTTTAAAGAAAATTTCAGCGAGTTTGATGAATGAAATAAAATAAGTACGCCCATTTAACTCCTAGATAATTTAGTTGTTTTTTGTTTTGGGCTGTTCTGAAGTTAGGCAGTTGAATATTTTGAGCAATGGTAAAGCTGATGATATGTCTTGGTCGCGCTTAAATATCTCATCGAATGTGTTTGCAGTACTTTCCTCAGGTTCCTAAGTGATAACAAGGAGGCTTGCCCTGCTGGCAGCCTTCTTAATAAGTCGCTAAATTTATTTATCAGCATAAGCAGTGATCCTCCTTTCAGTCTAAAGTCCTAACTCTTTGGTCTGTATTTCCCCTTGCATTTCTTCTCTTTTCTTGAAAATGATAAACAACGATTTATAATATGCGATTTCATTGCTATTATTGCTGCCATAGGAGGAATTAAGTCTCAATAAACCCAGAGATTGACTTGCCAGCGCTAATAGATAGTTTTCTGGTAAACTTTAGCTATATACTTGTTGTACAAAATAGGGAGTAATGCTGAAATGTTGCTTGATGTAATTGAAAAGTATCTATCTCTTCGATTACTGATGATTTTTAAAAAATTTATTCTTGCACTCTTTATCCATCAATTGTTCCATCTTTTAAATCAATATTTATAAAAACATAATTCTTTATTAGCAGTTTGTCTGATCTATATTATCTCGATATTCAGTATAGTCGCCAAAAAATCCTTCGCCAATTTGGAGAATTTTTAGGATATTTTTTTACAGAGCTTTGCGAATTGCAGAATGATTTAAGATGACTTATTTGTTCTCCTTGAACTATTTCTTTTAACTGATGAGACCGTAAGTTATCTTTTCAATCATTTGCATCACGTTATCAAAGACCAATGATCCGCGATCTGAGTTTATATTTTGCAAAAAGGAGAGTAGCCTTTAATTAAGAGTCCTATGCTGAGCTATTGCTAACAGCTTTCGAGATTTCGCTGATAATTTTTATTTAGATAATTATTTTCCAGATTATTGAGCTCCGTGAAGCACAGTGACCGAACCCTCACCCTCATCATCATCGTTATCATCACCTTCTTTCTGCTCTACTATTCCTATCTCATCGATTAGTATTTTTCCAAAAATATCTTAAAACTTTTTTTCATCAAAAAATTTGATGTAATTGAGTAACTGCCTATGGAAGCCATTTTTAGTCATAGTTTCCTTGTAGTACTCATAGATTGATGCAAAAATAGATTTGGTTTGAGTTGTCATCTGCTTTTTAGAGTCTTTTGCACTAAGAGAAGGCGTGCGTGATAATTATTAAAGGGGGTTAATTGCCTTTTTACTCTTTTTCTTAATATACTGACATCGAAGAAGCTAAAGAGCTAACTCTGAAACCATTTAGCCTTGATCTTGTATTTCTCCCTAAATTTACATCTTTTATTCACTGTCATTCACCAGTACTATTTCTATGTTCGTTTCTACAGGACTGAAATCCCTTAAAAATTTACTCCATTCTTTATTGTTTTCTTCGTATCTCTTATGGAGATATTTCTTTTTATTGAAGTTCCTAGCTGATTGGCATTTAAGGAGAGTATAACTTATGCTCAGTAAAATTTACCAGCAACTATACTTTAATAGCTGTTCTTCTTTTTGATTTAAATTAATTGTTATCAACAAACGAGGAATGCTGCATATGGGCTGAGACTGAAGCTACTAAGATAAATTTGATTTCTTCTCATCCTAGAGTGGAATACGCCACTTTTCAGTTAACACATTCTCCATTTCATCTTTATTTAATAGTAAGTGTCTTAAATCCAGAAGAGAATCAGTTTTTTACTATTGCTAATAGAGCTTTTACAGTTTTAAAAGGAGCTTTTAGCGCCAAATGGATGGACTAATTCCGATAACTCTCTTCAACAGATAAATAGTCTATTCAGGCATGTTCATCTTCTCTATGATAAGAACCATCTTCATTAGTAGTGTAAACTCCTCGTCAGCTCGTTAGTCATTGACTTGCCTCAAAGACATATGTCCCTTCTGGAGATTGGTTGAAGATCGATGAGACAAAATCTAGAGAGCTTACCAATAAAATCCTAAAGCTACTAAAGGTTCTGTAAGTACTTCATTTACTTAAGCGAGCGACATGAGGGCAGAATACTTAAGATTTTCCATATCAGTGTCGTGCATATACTCGTTGCGTAGTATCTCAATGAGGGCATTACTGCCTTCCTTAAGTCTGCCTGTCTTGAGTATGTTAATGGCTTGTGTATAGCTGCGATGTAGCGCAGTCATAATTTTTTCCTTAGGTTGCCCTTAATTTGCCACTTCCATTGGGATTTTATAATAGATAAAATGTGTATTAGATATTGAAGGGTAGCATATAGATGAATTTGCGTTGACTCTTTTTCAACAATTCAGTAGTAATTGCATGAACTTAAAAATAGTTTATAAGGATAGGCATTTTCAATATTTTTTAAGAGTCTGTCGTACGTCTGATGCCGAAAGCAATTTAGTGCTGAAAATATTTATCATTTTTTGCTTTATCCATTTATATCAATATTGTAATTCATTTATTATTTCCCATTTAGGCTCAAACAATGGACGTAGAATTAGAGGACTTTGATGAAGGGAGACCTATGCACCTCAAAACTAATGAGGAGACGGGCAATCAGATCAAAACCTTAAAGGCAAGCAAACAATATAAAGAGCTGCTTGACCTTGCAAAAAAAATGCCCAATACTAAGGACAAGTATTTGCTTCAAGCACATGCTTGCCTTCATCTCAAAAAATGGAAGGAATTAGCAGAAGCTTGTGATCGGGGACTTGATTTAGCTGAAGAGAGAGATAGCAGTGATTTTCTTAATCTGAAGGGAAGGGCAGTGGGTAAACTGGGAAACTTCGAAGAAAAGATTAAATTGACGACAAGAGCAATAGAGATAGATAATCAAGTTGCAGCTTACCACCGAAACTTAGGTGCAGCATACTATAAATTGAAAGACTACGAGAAAGCGGTAGAATCTCACGAACGAGCTGTAGTTTTAGAGCCTAAGAATGGCATAAACTACCATAACAAAGGTGCTGCTCTCTTCCGCATAAAACATTTTGAGTAAGCATAAGCTTGCTTTGAAAAAGCTACTCAACTTGATAAAAAGCAATCAATTTCGTTTGCGTGGCTAGGCAATACATTAAAAGAAGTAGGACAGTACTAAAAGGCTAAGGAAAACTATTTATTAGCTTATTAAATCTCTGATAATGACGAATACAAGAAATTAGCGCGTGAGATGGATGATAAACTACATCCTGATCGCAAAAAAGGATTTTTCGCAAGGATCTTTGGGTGATTGAATCCCTCTATTAATTGACCACATTTATGATGAACCTATAATTTGTTGATAATTTCAACTAAATTTGCTTTATTTGTTAATTAAAAATCTTGATAACATGAATTTGTTCAGCAAATAATATTCTCAAATCAAACCGCTGTAACGACCATAGAAATAATTTTATTAATATCATAACTTTCTGGATAACCCATCATAAAAATCACATTCAATTGAAGTAAAGTTCGATATCGGGGTGCTAATACTTTACCTTTGAATTTTTCAGCTACAGACTGAAATCCGCATTCCTATTCCTTCGCTATTTACTTAATTTATTTCTTATGTCTTTGATCTCCGATATTTCAGTGAATTTTTGGGCCATTTTTCTTTTCATTTGTAGAGCTTCATATTGCTGACGATGTCGAAGCAGGTCTGCATTTTTGCGAGTTTCTTCCCGTCGAATGTCCTCCTCGATATGCCTATACTTGAGTTAAGTTTTGAGACTGGCTCTATTAACCTCTGCTGTTTGCAATCTTTTTTGTTCCTTTTTGAGCAAATCTTCCAAAAATAGTTTATCCTCACGTTGTCTCAGTTCTCTTTTCTATATCAAACTAGACTTACCTTTTGCACTTGCTGATTTTTTAATGATTAATTCATCCTATTATAATGAAGAGCTTCGGTCTTGATTAGATTTTGATGTTCCAGCCGAAGTGATGCCGTTTTCAACTTTTATTCGTACCTGCTCTGAAGAATAGTTCTACTCTAATTTTATTGATATTTGCGCACACTCTGATAGTTACTACGATTCAGACGTGCTTCTCGATGCTCAGAGTTACGTGTGCGGACCTGCTATGTTTGCTGAATTTTAAATTTCAGCCTCTGCAAATGATCTTTCAACTATCCTCCTCGTAGCAGCTATAAATCTCTTTTGTTATCCTGAACTATCTGCTTTGTTATTTCGGAGCGCACTTTAACGCGTTGAGATCGTTTTAGTTGCTCTAGTTCAGCTTTGAGTGATTTTTTTGAACTTTCTTGTTGTCTCTGCTGATAAAGTTCTCTACGAATTCGTTACTACTCCTTTTGTTGTTATCGTACCTTTAACAGTTTTTCCTTATTGCTTGCTGTTGAGCTGGCAAGAGACTGTGATGATTTCCTAGATCTATTTGACTTAGATGTTTGGCTGCCCCGTGGAGAATCGCATATTCCTCGAACTTTTCTACTGCTGTTGCTTGAACGTCTTCTTTCCTCCTCTCGCTTGTCTATCTATTGCTTACGATATATTGATGAGAGGTATTGCTGGTTTCGTTAGACAATACGCTCATGCTCTTTTAACAATTTCACAACTGCTGGATTATGAAGAGTCGAGTTACGTTCTCCATTCAACTTGAACGAGTATTCGTTCCTCCGAATTTATTTTTCCACTTCCGAAAGAATACGATTTTGACGCTGTATCATAGCCTTCATTTTTTTATTAACATAAAATTCTCGCTAGCGGGCAGCCATGGATCGAGTGAAAGCTGCACATTAGCACTCGACTGCAGCTTTATCGATGGGTAACAGGTCTTCTGGACGATAACCAAGACGAAATGCAGCTTCTTGAAAGCAGTCATCTAAGGTCTTCATTATCTGTGTTTATTATATTGAATCTATAATTATAAGTTATTCTATGCATTCGAGAAAACGACTCCTTGTATAACTTACATCTTTCTTAGCCTTTATAAAACAATTCGCTTAAGCCTCTTAGGTTTTTTTTAATTGATAAAAATGCTCTAAAGATTTGGCGATGCCCTAGCTTAATTTTTATATTCACTTGCCATATATCTGATCATCGATTAGTGGAGTAATTCATAAGCAAAAATGAAAAGAGCCTTCAGTGCTTGGAAAACTTAAGTCTATCATAATGAGAATCAGATTTATGAACCAAATGGTGCTGTACCTTTTAATTAAAGTCAAATCCAATATATAAAGGAAGCAGTTAGTCAGGAGATTGCAGTTCAAATGCAACCTTTTAAAAATAAGATCATGAAGATTTATGACAATTTAAATATTTCATAAAATGAGGAAATACTCAATTTGAATCAAGTTTTGCCAAAAAAATAAGCCAATCTGGCGAAAGGCAAAACAAAAAGCGAAAATAAACTATAGAAAATAGTTGGAAGGAGTGAAGTTAAAGTGGAGACTGAATCCTCTGATGAATCATAAGGTAGTTAAGGGAAGGACTCATAATATAAACAGTAAACATAACAAAAAACACTACATAATATACTTGGAGAAAATACATTGACACTGGCAAAAAACAAAGACTAATGGGAGAGTATGTATTCTACAATCAAGCACAGACCAACCACAAAGACTGGATGGTCTGATGAATACAAGAAGAATGTAGTAATATTTGTGGACAGCGGACTTAAGTTTGGCTACGAATGGAAAAAATTAGTTCAAATCGCAGGCGTATCCTAATCGTCTTACAAGCGATGGAAGAAGTTAAAGTGATCCCAATTATCAATATTTTATTATTAAGGGTAAATTACGATATGATACTATTTTATTTGGCTAAAATTGCAAGCATAGATCAATTACTTCAATAAAAAACTCCTTGGACATAATACTGCCACTTGTCATACCACCTTGAACGCCAGTTATCAATGCTGCTGTTTATTAGACCCTGACAGAAGGCTGACACTTCTGCATCACTGCTGCTTGGAGGATTAAATCTTTACTACAATTTGTCAATGGCATCGTGACCTTTGGCAAAACAAGGCATTGTTTTTCCGTAGCTTGAATACATCAATTTGGTGAGAATAAGAATACGGTGCTGATGTTTTCTGCAGGCATTAAAGCCTTGATAAAAAAGACGACGAAAATCCTGAAAATGACGAGATTCAGTCCCTCCTAAAGCTTAAACATAGTCAATTGTTAGTTTAAATGGCAAATTTCGCTCCAGCTCAACTCCTTTCCCAGGGGCGTTACTCATAAAGAATCCATAATCGATATGAAAAAGGCATCCATCTCTCCGAATCATAATATTACCATTATGCCTATCCTTAACTTGCAGCAAATAGGTTATTAGACTGTACCCTGCTAACGTGCTTACAAAATTACGCATACGCTCACGAGAGTTTAGAACACCTTTCAAACTCCCACCTTTCTTTCTCAGTTCATCAATGGTGATAGCATCACCAACACATTCGAGGATTCCTGCCTCATGTGAAAATGGTAAAACTTCATAGGGAAGGAGTCGAACAGGAAGTTTTTACATTCTAAAAATTTTCTAAAATTCTTGAAGTAATTGCATTGCAAAACTCTACTGCCGCAAGTCATCATAACTTTTAACAATTAAATGTATGAGCTTATAGCCAGGCAAACTACTGAAGGGAGAAGTTCGTTTTATCTTTTGAAATTGTTCGGTCATGGATTAAGAGAATAACTCTTTATCTGAAGGACCACTTCTTACGCTATCAGTGCTCGCTACAGTATTTTGACTTTGTAAATTAAATTTTTCTTCCTTTCTTTCTGATTTACACTCTGATAGGATTTATTTAGGGATTTTATCATCTTTTTCCTCTTTTTAAGTCCTCTCATCTTTTTCCTCCATTTCATTAAGAATTCGTTTTTTGATCTTGTCGAGATTATCCAGAATAAAATAACTACTCCATTTTTTAACTTTGCTCTTTTATTTTTATTTTTATTTTTATTTTTATTTTTATTTTTATTTTCCTTTTTCCTTTTCTTTTTCTTTTTCTCCCTGCTGCTCCTCCCTTTCTTGTATAACAACTTGACTTTCTCTTAGATCTTGATAATCGGTTATGTCTTCCTCGAATAAGTCTGATTGTTTCAGACCCGTACTAACAGCTTTAAGACGTGTGAGTGATCTAATCTTTTTATCTTTAGAAATGCCTTAGTTATGAGCTGGATTGCAATAGGACTATATACAAAGATAGATTGGGGCTCTTTATTTCGTATTGAAAACCTTGGCCTCATCGCACACTATATTTAGGATATTAAGATCTTGATAGCAATCATTTGTGAAGGGAACATATACATTTGCAGGTAGTCTTTGGTTCATTAACTCTAAGTAGCGTATCAGCTATTCTAATCTATTAGGAGAACCAACAAGAAGTTTACTGAGTTCTACTAGATCTGAAAAGAAGTTAACAGTGCTCTAAAACAGACCTCTTGAAGAGTCAGTTGTTTTGTCAATGAAGGGATTATAAATATGATTTTAGCGTAAATAGCGGAGTTTTGACGTCTTTATCTTCTCAAGTTCCTTCACCTTGTTTGAATTACTTTTATTTTATCGATTTTTAATAGATTCACCTTTCTTCTAAAAGCAAATGGGCATAAAGCTGAGCTCAATATCTGAATCCCGAATTTTCTCTTCCTGATCAAGTGGTACTTAAGCTTAAAAAGAGTTTTCTTCAATTTTTTCAGTGTTGATTTATGTTTTAGGATCTTGATAGTAGTGATTGATCATGACTCGGAACTTGGAATTGTATTTACTGACGCGTGGATAGTGTCTAATCTATTCGCCAAGGGCCAATACCTCCAGGGATCTCATATGAAAGTAGTACCTCAACGAAAAGTGGATATCTACTTTGCAGGCTCGCACTAATAAATTTTATAGTTCAACATTGCGCAACTATTCGTGAAACACCAAATAAGTACACAATTAAGGGATGTAGAACTATAAATCTTCCTTTGAAAAAATGGTTGGTTCGGTCTGATCAGCAATTAAAGCCATTAACTAAGCATAGGTTTCACTTTCTTCGCCCAACAGCAAGGCGACTAAGATAAAAAAGGGGTCCATAATCACACTAAGTTTACGATTTATCTTTAGCTTACGCAAGTATCGTTTCACCGTTCTTTGGAAAGCTGATTTGCGATTTTACGAAGTAAGAAGCGAGAAGTCAAGTTCCTGGGTGATACATAAGATACCTGACAGCAATGGATACACTTACAGCAGAAGACTTTAGAGAGACATCCTGAGTAAAGGTAGTGGTACCATAGTGTTTGCGTTGTAATACGGAGATGGATTAAACAATCCGTGATTCTTTCTTTTATTCAGTCATTTCTATTCATTTATATTTAAACTCAACAACGTAACAGCAACGAATAAAGATCGCATTATTTTTGAGTTAGTTTGTATGACTTAAAAGAGGATTTAATCGATAATTATATTTGAATAAGATACGCAAATGATGATCCTGATAAAATATTAATTACTGGCTAAATCAGCCTCGTTATTATAGATTGATTGAATTTAGAAAATCAAAATTTACAAAGGTACCAGCCACCAATTACTAACTTTTTGTGAAGAAACAGTTTTATTTTTATTATTTATATCTTTTGTAGACTTTCAATCAATTAGATATGTCAGATTTAAAAAAAACATCATTCCTGATAGCTGAAAAAATCAGGCCCTCCGTTAAGTTCAATATAATCTATTATAAGTTTACTACGCTTCTATTTGATCCTCACTCCTCGCCATCTCATTTTACGGTCATTCTCAATTCTGCGCATCTCCACCTGCAGAGTGTACACCCATCGATTACTTTCCTCAATGCTCTCACACTTAAATCTCATCTCTTTATTACGACTCAGTGTCCGTGAGTTGACAATAAAAACAGGTCGATCTGGTAGGACATCTATTTTGGCGATGTCCTCCACTTGGAGGGTGTTTTGGCAGCGTTCCATGCGAGAATCTTAATATATATACAGCACTCCCTTCTTGAATTTGAGAAAAATATGCTAATAACTGCCTCCTTGCTTACTCCTAAGTACTTCTCCTTCAGAAATCATCTTTATTTTCTCCTCGCTTGTAATTTCGCTCTTTTCAATGGAAGACACGCTGGAACGATCGAACTATTAGATATAGTGCTTCGACAATGTGCTTCGATGCAGCATCTGGTGTGGTAACTCCATATTTCTGGATTTTTAAAGCTATAAATTCTGAATATATTTAAACAAGATGCTGTCTTCAGTATAGTCTTGACGAAACGCCAGTACTCTTAATATTAATATTTGTACTTGAAATATATTCGTTTGTATATTTAAGACGATTCCGTAAGAATGTCTTTGACCTCTTACTTTTTGCCAGTCAACAATAGTCTCAAATCTGAGAATTATTTATTCCCCTTCAGCTTATACTTACAAATCAAACCTTGCATCTATAAGCAGTCGGTTTTTAAATTTTATAGCCTTTCAAGTACTTTGCCCATATCTGGCTTTTTTTTACCAATTTTACGAGCCTCACGCTCCAGCATGCGGCAGATTTATTCTCTTAGAAGAGCGAATATACGCTCAAAGCAACGCTTCTGAAAGATAAAATGAAGCTTCCCTGTACTGCTGCAAGCTGTTGAAGAAGTAATAAGTTTATAAGCATGCTCTAGTTGAACCAAAAAAAATTGCTGTTGCTCAAAGTGCAGACGGAGCTGAAGTTTGAGAGGCATCACTAGTTTATCGATGACCAAAAGTGAGACCTCTCTGTATTAGTCTCGAAGCTAATCATAGTATTGGCGAGTTTATTCCTTAAGCTAAATAAGTTTGTCTTCATAAAATGATTCAACCTATTCATTGAATTGGACATAGTTGTTAGCAATCCCGATAAGCTGCTCGTTCGGTAGATCTTCTTCATCAACCAGAGATTTTAACTCCTTTATAAACACAGACAAAGCTCTTCTAATGAGTCTGTGAATGTTATGGAGATGAAGTTTACTGTTCCAGCAAGGTATGGCCAATGCAAAGACGTCATAAATAAATTTGAAGAGATCAGTGATAGCATGTGTCTGTAGGTAAGTTAATTGATTCTCCTATTGCACTAAGTAATGATTCTTTCCACGCTCTTGTTGAACAATACCCAATATAATACTTTCAAAATTACGATAGCAAGCCCTTACATAGAATTTGCTCAGTTCCTTCAGTGCATCTAGCAATTATGTATCCTTAACATAAGTATTGACAAGAGATTGATAGCGAGACACCACTTTAAGAATATTGAGAATATCACCTCCCTTGGCTATGTGATTGGAAGTGTCCCATGATAATTTAAGGTGAACTCGTACTTATTCATGCAAAAGTTTAAGAAAATCTATGATTGTCTCCATAGGTACTTTGACTTTACTTTATAACACGGTTGTAACTTCAATCAATAGCGGACTTACTCCATCAATTAATTTGGTAATAACTGAGAGCTAAAAATTATGCTACTTGGGAATATGAGGGGCAATCATTTGACTCACTTTGAAATTAAAATCTTAGACATTGGTACACCGTAAAAGAATCAAACCGTCATAATTTTTCTTATAACCATTACGACACTCTAAAGCATTGATTTGTCCAATTTATAACATTGATTTTAGTTTTTGCCTAGATTCTAAACTTTCACATTCCAAGTCAAAAGATCCTTCACTACTTATGACTCGAACAGCACAATGAGATTGGATCTCTTGAATTTATGTAATTTTAGCCATTTAAAATACTTGTTTAGAGTTATTGACATCCTCGCCTACTCTATAGAAAATATCAACTTCAGCCCAATGAGGAAGATGTGCACTATTAAGATTTTCCTCATTGATGAATTCATCAGGCTGTAATGATTTAGAGCTGAAAAAGATGTGATAATTTGACTTTGCTTCCCCACCAAACAATTATTTTCCCTTACTTTTTAATTTTGTAATGTAAACATGATATTGAGAGTAACTGGCGGGTATCTTCTTTAAACAGTCTTTAAATTTCTATGGGATGGCTTCATTTTGAACAGATTTAGGAGGAGAAAATTATGTAAATAGTTTAGAAGTTCTTGATTTAGTCAGGTGGCCTCCAGTCTCATTCATAGTCATGTTTTATTGTATCTGTCCTAAACCAATAGATGGAAGTGTTGAATCGTTGATAGCACTTAAGATGTTGTTCGGTTTCTTTACAGAATGAGCCTCTCGTTTACGTTTACGCTGAATTTCCTTTCTCAGTAGGGTAATCCCTCGCATCCACTGTTTACGCACATCTTCATTCTCTGCGCGTAGCTAATAAATGCGATTGGGGGTGTGCAGCAAGAATTCTATCTCCGATTCCACTTCCTCCGTATAGACACTAATGATTTCGAATGTTTTCTCCAGACAGAATTTATCATCCGCTTAATTTTTGTAGGCAATGCGGGTTCCTTCATCTAGGATTTTCCAGACTCTGTTTTAGAGGAAGTTTACTTGGGTTGGTAGCCTAGAAAAAGGTTAGTGCTTTTTTTATACAGCGCCCCCTCTAGAGACAGATAGGGTTGAATAGAAGCTCTGCCTTTCATATGATTATTATTGAAATATATTTATCCCTCATGCTTGACATTCATTTTGGTAGATTACTAGTTGGAGACACAACCAATTATCGTTTCTGTTTTACAAACTAATAAACTTATTTTCCTGCGCAGTTTTTATTAATCGCAATAATGGAACCGAAAGATGAATTCGATAAAAAGGACAATGAGGTTCGAATTATCGTAACGTCGGATACTCACGGCATGCATGATCAATTTGATGTTGACAATTGGCCCAAGGCTGATATCTTCATTCATGCTGGAGATTTTACACTTGATTGCAACCAGAAGGAGCTGCAACTTTTCCGCGAGTTCGTTTAAAAATTACCAATTCACCACAAAGTAGTTGTCCCAGGCAATCACGAACTCGCCTTTAGGAATGATTACAGCAGCAATACTTTTTCTCTCGATGAGATAAAAAAAGAAAAAGAAAAGTTCAATGAAGTTTGCCATTTTTTAGAGTTTTAATTAGTGGAAGTGGAGGGCATTAGGATTCTGGGAATTTCTCGAAGCCCTGCTTACTTCGATTGGAATTTTGATTTTGCCCCATAGCAAGGACGAGAGGTTATTGATAAGTATAAAGGGCAAGTAGACATCCTGATTACTCATTGGCCTCCTCTCGGTATTTTGGATAAAATTAATAACAAATAACGAGGAGGAAGTCGTGGTCTTCTGAATTTTGTGACCTAAATTGGTCCAAAAATTCACATATTTGGTCATATTCACGAGGGCTACGGGTTTATGTAGAAAGAAGGCGTTCTTTTCTATAATGCTTCAAGCGTAAATAGATGCTACTAATTGGTGAACGATATCTTCGTCCTGCATATGAAAAGACCATCAAAAGATCATCAATAATAAGATGTAATTAGGTGAAAATGTTTGCTAATTAATTGATATGTTGCAAGTTGATAATTCACATGATTTGAAATTGATATTATCCCTATAGAATTGCATGTATTCTTAGGCAGTAAGCGTACCCACGAAGACTCCGGGTCCAAATGAGGAAATTGAGGTGACAATCCGTAATCTGCCTAACGAGGCTACAGTTTAATAAATTCTTTCGTATCTTTAGATGTCAGGACCTATCAAGTCTCACAAATTTTTGAGAGAATAGTAGCGATGTATCTTTCTTTTCATCCAGACAGTGCACAAGTGATATATCACGACAATGAATCTGCATAAATATGTAGAAAGTATCTGGGCGATCGATATTTCAAGGGAAGAGCTCTCACCATTACCACTTAGCTCAAGAAAAACTATCAAACAACGACACCTCAGCATGGACAGGGAGAGGACGAGTTGCTAAAACTAGCTGCTAATTTAAGACGATAATAAAAGCGAATGCTACTTGGACTTCTTAAAAATATGCGTAGTGAAGGCAAAATATTTTAAATGTTTCTGGAGAGTCGTCCAAAATTAGTATAAGCTTTGCTGGTAAAGCCCCAATCAATGGATCGAGCCTGATGTTTATGCCTTAACTAATATGAATTTATGTTTGTTTGTTAATTTTGTATAAAATACAAAGATTTGCATATTTACTTATTTAATATCATTAATGATTAGAGCACTCGTGATATGCTCACTCATATTCTCTTGTGTGGCTTCACATTAAAAGATCAAGACTGCAGTGGTCGATATACGCTAGATCTCACTCGAGCCCAACTCTACTCTTAACTTCACTCTCCGCAGTTTGGACTCTCGCAAGACGTTGATGATTACTCTTAAAGATCATAAGCAGGTCTCACTGTCACCCTTTTAGTTGTAAATTGAGAACAAAGATCATGAGAAAGCGATATGTAACTTCATATATGCCACAAACCTCTGCGTGATGGAAAAGAGCACTGGTGAGGTGACCATTAGAGTTAAATGTAAAGAGAAGGCTTGTGCAGCAACTCTTATCATATCGCAGCGTTTGCTTGTAAAAGTGTAAGCTGGACAAAAGTTCAATAAACAGTTGGTGACACCTGGAGAAGTTTTTAGATTGCCTCGTCGCAATTTTACCTCTCTCCTTGAGATATATTCATAACGTTAATAGCACAAACTTCTCACTTAATAAATTGCCATTCACTCAAATATACATGCTTTTCGTTTGGAACAAATCGAAGAGCTAGACTCCACCAGTGCAGTTTTTGGATTAAAACCAGTCAGAACAGATGCCGATCAGTATCTCTTTGTCGAGAGTGGTAAACAAGGAAGTCAAGATCTTCGGTTGTCATTACGTACACACGCTGGCCTACTTCATTAATCAATGGCCTTGGTTGATTTCGTAGAGACTTTTGGGAGACGTTCGAAGAATTAATATACTTATGCGGGAACGCTAGCTCACAACGTGCAAGTTAATCTAAGAATATTTGCCCCCAGAGACAATGCCAAATTACCTCTAGCTTTAGCAATCCGCGGTCACAACCCAAATAGTGAGCCTGTCGATATCAGACGATTACATATCCCTGAAGTAGATTTTCGTGGGCAAAAATTTTATGACTTAAGTTTTATAGTTGCACGCTCTCAACATATAAAATACAGCATAATATCCTTCTAAGTGGTTCTAGAAGAGGTAGTTGATAGAGCTATATTTATTGAGGTGGAAGTAAGAGATACGTAGAACGCAGAGATCTCCATTTTTGATGATATCTTCTTTGGAATGGAGAAGGACGAGCAAATAATTCTTGTAGTAGAGCCGCATATTAGACTCACGTCAGCAGAGGGGGACAAAGAAGTGGCAGTTCTCATTAATGCAGATGAAAAATATTTTGCAAGCACCCAGATATGCTCGTTGTTAAAAGGTTGTTAAATTTCAATCAAAGCAGGTAAAAGATGCGAATTCTGTAGTTTACGCTTTGATCTGAGCGATGAGACTGTCCGCAATCATATCCTTTATTATGAAGTGCTTGCTGATAAAATCGAAGGGAAAGTATAAGTTGACTAAGAACTGTTTTTCCGTTATTCCATGGAAGGTCATAGCTCAGTGCAGATTGCTGTTGACTCAGTAAATGTAATCTTGTATGCTAGTTTTGATAATTACGAACGATGTAAGGTTCCCAAACCAAATTGTCATCAATACGTGGTTAATCAGCAAAATCCAATGCTCATAACCAGTACTAGCTAAAAGCCTACAGAACTGCTTTTGAGTGTTCTAGGTCTTGAGAAAACTGCCTTCCGAGTGAGATTCATCAAGGAAATTAACGGATTAACTTTAAAACTGAGATAAAAGTTCACCTATCTCTTCGATGACGAAGACACTTAATTGACTCTCAAATTTATCCTTGACCGGACAGCACTTCCTTCAAACTGCAATCACTTAAGTTTCAATTTGGTTGCCCCTGTTGGCTCGCTCAGATTAAAAGTAAACAATATCGATGGTGTCTCCCTTTCCTCAGCCGATGGATTTCTTGCCTTTCCAATGAAAAATATTCTTGGAGATAATTTTTAAATTACAGTCACTAAAATCGGGCAATTTATCAGCGATTTTATTCACATGACTTTGGTGATTGATACTGAAGGCAATACTGTTAGACTTGACCAAACAAGCACTCATTATGAAAAATACGTGCCAGGTGAATAAAAGAAATTCTTGGTTGAATACGATCCATTTGAGGTCAATGCCCTTAATATTTTTACTGAAAATTTAGAAAAGATACATGGTAGCATGAGCTTACGAGTGCGGGAAGTGCGCATTGGGCTCTAAAGCGAAGGTAAACCCCTCTTTACTAAAATTTTAACTCGAGATATGGAGTTTGTAAACCTGGATCAATAGCTATAGGATCAAGACGCTTGCAGTGAAGTAAATTGTGAGTTATAGGTGTCGATAGTAAACACGGGAAAGCGATCTCATGAACAATCAATAACACAATTAGCAGCATAATCAGTGATTTAGTTATCAGACTCAATATGGAGTGGCTATTAGATTAATGAATTGACTCGCACCAGTCATTTCTACTTTGTACCTCGGCAGTTTAATCGTTCAACCAGCATTATCTTCCAAACTGACGATACACATCTTTACATAAACTACCGTATTCATAACAAGTCTTCCAGTATTAGTCCAGTGGATTGGCCATTTCAAAATAGTCAGACAGAGGTAGCGGGTCGTATCTCAGGCAGTCAAATTATCGATATTTCCGCGTAAGATCCAGAAATGCAAGCCTGTTGGCCGACATGTGTGGTGCTCATTAATGTAAATTAGGCTCATGCTCCCAATTAAGATATCGCCAAAGAGCATTCACTTATTCAGACATATAAAATTCTCGCGACCAATTCAATAATAGAGTTACCCTAAGATACAAAATTGGAATTTGCTTTGGGGACAGGAGATGAGAAATCTTTATTCATTTTAGTAAAGAATTTTCTGAAGGTTGAAAGGTTTACATTTTTCACATATTTTGCTGTCGGAAGAGGAAGAATTACAGCTTCACTTGTTAGTGGAGAGAAAGAATTTCCTCTTGGTCCCAAGGGAAAGGATTTTATGTTTGATAGCCTTGAAACCCCCTTGTAGATCTACCTGATTAACTCACTTATAAATAGCAAGGACCTCAATCCGGAGTAAACCCTATTAAAAATTACGATTCTAGCTTAATCCAATATGAAGTTGACTATTTAATTCAGTTCTTATTTGCGTGATATTTACCGATTACGCATGGATGATTTGGAAGTGGCCACTCTGCGCAAAGGCTAGTAGATGTGGTATTAGTTTATACCTGAGCGAGATTTCATTATAAAGTTCTACCGCTTGAAAGGTTTTCCATTCCTAAAAGTGGCACGCTGTGAAGAATAAAACTACCTTGACTGTCTGAACAAATATAAAAAATTGTTGCAAATGCAAGTACAGTAGAAATTATAGACAGAAGAAGTCATTAAATCTGATGAAACTATAGCTATCAACTAGGCAAAAAAAACACAAGATCTATAAGTTTTTGTTGAAAAGACTTACGAAGTATAGGGATAATTTTGTGAGAGATGTATTTACTTTGTGTGGATTTATTGTTTTGAAGGCGATCTTCAATTGTCAGTCAATGTGCGAACTCGTTACAGCGAGGTTTAACTCAAAGAAATGAATATTATTGACGAACACGTAGAGCCTTAGAAACATAGCAGATACCTGATTAATGCAGATCCTTTGAAACAGACTGTTATCACAATCAGAATTCTGTAAGGCACAGCCAAAGTGGAAGCTGCAGACAGTATTCAATCTTTATTCAACTAAACTCTCAATAGCTCAACTGATGATTATAGAGATATTATCATTGAAGCAAGTGAATTTTATACTAGTGAAGAGAAAAATGAAAAATAAGCTGAATAAGAATAAAGTAATGAGGGAGCAAACAGAATGCCTCCAAATTCCATAGGACAAGTCCGAAGACCTGTATCTAACACTGTGCTTCGCCATATTCACGTGACAGTCACTGCTACTTCCGATTAGCCAGTAGAATTTTTAATGTCTTACAGCGTTGGCTAGAGTAGACTGTATTTAGAAGATGGTATCGTCTCTCAAAAGCGTTTAGTACCTGAACTTCCACACACTTTCTATTATCATAATCGTGAGCGAAAATCTCACGCCTACTTGACTTTAAGTTCATAGATTGAGCCAGGCTATAGTGAAAATAATCCTAAGAATGAGATGATAGCAAGATTTTACTATTATCCTGACGCCAATAATCGCAAATAGCGTGAATCATTCATTCCCTAATTGCCGCCAAATCGCAATCAAAATTATTTGGGAAAAACTCGTACATCAGTGTATGAGCTACCATCAAAATTTGAACTGATGGAAGTGGAGGTTGAGTCATCGTATTACTTGAGAGTGACAGCATCCATTAACCATAAGGAGCTTATTTATCTTCCTTTAGGCTTCGACTATCTGATCAAATTGCATCCACTTGAGTCGTTACACTTAGTAGTTAATCGGCCAGATTCAGAATACCTTTAACTTAAAGTGAAAAAATGTGATCAATCAATGCCCAGTCTCTACTATACTAATGACGCCAGATAATTTAAAAATGGAGTGTTTGCCACAGAAGTGGATATTTAGACCAGCAGTTTCAGGCAATTCATTAAAACTAAGCCCAGCAGTAACACTATTCACCTCAAATTAATTGGAGATCCAGTAATAGACACACTTCTCATCATTACTGTTACTGCTGGTCTAAACCAGGAACAGAAATAGGCAGTTTCACACTATCGTCCTGGTAATAAGGGATTACTTAATTACCAAGTGCTTCCCTCAAATAAGGCAGAGGTTCGATTTAAGCCAATTTTGTGTGATGACAAAGAGTGTGTTGTCCCTGCTGTTTACTATCTTCTTCTTGCTGATCATGTTGAAGATGTATTTGGCGAACTCAACTGTGCAGGTCACTACTTTGTCACATAAGCCAAGCCTCTGCTAGCTCGTAAAAGAGCTGAAGTAATGACTATAGATGATAAGCACTTCGATAAGATTACTGGTGAATACCGTTATTTAATTAAGCTAACAAGTAGTCGGGCCTATTTAGGAGTAAAAGCAATAGTGGAAGACGGAAGTCGGCAAGAAATAGTCTATGTACCATTGGAGATTACTTCATTGTGGGGTGAGCTGTCTAAAATATCACTTGGAGTTGTAATGTTGGCTGCTCTAGCTCTGTCAGTGATAATTACGATAGTGATAGTCCTTAGTACTCGTTTGGCCAGACGAGGATACCGTCCTATTTCTAATTAGGAGTGATTTGGCATTGTCGATCTATATATGTTATCGAATAATTATACCAATCATTAATGGATGAGATAAGCCTCTATCTTGAGTCAAAAGTTAATGCATTTATTTTTCCAAACATAAATTAAATTAATTGCTTAATCTCCCTCTTATTTTCCTTTTTATTGGTATTCAGAATTGAAGTCATTTATTTGATCGATGAAATAATAAATAAAATTAAGAGATGATTTACCAACACAACGAGAGCACGCTGCTAGCGGGGCATCGCCAAGCAATATACTATCCGCCTAATGGCACAGGTCGAGACACCTATATTATGCATGACAATGGTGGAACCAACACGGCATATTTTCCTCAGGGTGTACCACATCTAGGTAACTTCATGAAGTTTGGACAACTTAACAGAACATATAAACCGAGCTCACATACTCGCTTTCAGAAATATATCTCTGACGGCACAGGCCGAGATCAGTACGTCGTGTACACAGTTAATTATTTAGCTCACATCATGGCGGACAGTATGCAGAGGATGATTAACGCGGATTGCAACTACGCAAATTTAGAGACACGATAAGGGAGGGAAGCTGCGGCAAAAATCAGACAGCACGAGAGTGGCGGGTGAGTAAAATTCTTGAAAGGGATAGAGCCGTATCAGAATTCCAGCGTGCTCATAGTGTAAGACTGTCGGCACCGAAGCGAATGGTGGAAAAGTACGAGGCTAAGCTGCGTGAAACAAGGCTTTCTCTAGCCTAAAAATGATGTCTGAATTTTATGGCAAATAATTCTTGTAATACTAAAGTTTGTAATTGATAAATTTTAAATTTTTAGTTGATCCTATTAGTAGAGAAATAAGTATGATAAACCAGCTGATGATAAGAGAGATAAAATGTCATAAAATATGGTCTTGAAAGATGTTGTCTTTCGCAATCATACGTATCAATTACAATTGCAACATATATTGTCGCATAAATATTTGCTCTAAATTCAAAGAGCAATATGTTTTTAAAAATCAATCAACAAAAGATATTTATAAATTATAATACCAGGGCCTATTAATATAAATATTTTAATAA
>Ga0302186_10000487_pt1 | contig 35489 bp, 19 predicted proteins | sample II_Bog_E1_2_FD_198782 | JGI IMG/M metagenome (GOLD analysis project Ga0302186, IMG submission 198782) | Peat permafrost microbial communities from Stordalen Mire near Abisko, Sweden - II_Bog_E1_1 | ecosystem: Environmental > Terrestrial > Soil > Wetlands > Peat | place: Sweden: Abisko... | reverse complement strand
TAAGCGATTTTCTAAATATTGAATCTATTTATATGAGTCTTAACTTATTAAGGACTGACTTTAATGGGGTTACTGTTGTTAAAGACAATAATGATATTTTTCCTCATTTGTATTGGTACATGTTTTTTTGTTTTTTGCAGCCAAATCAATCAAAAAGGTCAAAAATGATTATGTTCGATATGTTGGATAAGTATTTAGTGGAATTGAATAAATATTCTTTACTATCAGCTGCCCTAAAGATAAAGGATAATTTTATTATATTATCATAACATTTATGCTCGAAGACCATATTGACAATAATATGCATCCGACTGAACATAAAGCCATCTCCAATCTTCTTGAAATCGATCAGCAAATAACTGAAGCTAACTCATGGGAGCAGAATCATACTCAGCCAGTTAAATCCCCACGCAAGATATTTTCTCCACGCAAACTTCAATACTCAAAAAATGTTAATTATCAGAACAATTCAGTCAATGATAAGGCTCTATAATCATCAGAGCTCTGTCCTCTTTAGAATAACCCTGAAAATAAACTGAGACTCTCAGGACTATTGCAGAAACCCACAGCCTAATTTAATGAAAGTGAGTACTGGAATACACGAGTAAACTGGATGTCTCCTGCTGATCGACGCGCGCAACTCAGCCATCCAAAATTATCTAAAAAATTGTCCTGGCAAGAAATAAATGGCAAAAAATGTGGACATTTGTTTCGTTACTCTGAAGATGATCGGAACAGGCAGGAAGAATACAGAACAAACCTGATATACAGCTTGCTGCAGCAAGAACATGAAGGGTGGCAAAAAGGGAGGGACGAGCCAAGCAATAGCAGCCGTTCATTGAGGAGAAGCAGTATGGATGCAGGAAAAGCAAGACAAGTAAAATAGTAAAAGGATCAATACTCAAGCAGAATTCCCAAAGGACTTCAGCAAAACATGCGATAAACACTTAGAAAGATGTACCTACGGCATCATCAAGACCAATGGATAGACAGTAACTCAGCTGCAAAGCCTTCTGAGCATTAACGGAGCATCATGGTTAGGGAATTACTCATTAATCTCTAAAGCATGAAGGATGAGCCTTACAGTCCCCAGATTGCCAACGAAAGATCGAAGCGCAAATAATAACCCTATCAAAAGCTTTCAGTTGATAGGTCTTCAAGTAAAAAAGTAGGGAACGTTGTAAACATGAACGCTGAAGCATAAAAGATCTACTGCAAGGCACGGGTAGTAAACCGTTGGAATGGCAAGAAGCCCTTGCCTATCAACGTGCAGTGAACCAATATACCTTATTTTTATTCTTCTTGTCACTATCATTAATTTTTAAAATTATCAACTATTGTCCATGTTATCAACGTTATCAATGTTATGTAAATCATCTCAAAAAGAACGGAACTGTCCCAAATTTTGAGGCACTCCTATCATTGGAGGACGAATCATCGCTTGTGCTTGAGCAGGAGGAGAAGTGTGGAAAGGCACCTGTTGTGAGTAACGCACAAATTGCTGCTCTTGAAGGCGGGTCTATCGGGTAACTTGGGACTGAGATTGAGGAAGTCTAACATACTGCTGCTGATTTTGGAAACCGGAATAAGGCTGCGAAATGAAGGTAGTCTGAGGTGACACATATGCGTTTGGAGCATATTGAGGGGACTGAGCAGCCAATTGAGTTGTGTTTTGAATCTTGATAGTAATTCTTCCGAGCTGGGAATCAGTTTATTTTTTCTCTTTTTGCAGCTGCATAATTAAACTATCTTTGCCATCTCTCGATGACTCCTACTCATGATCCACTTATGGTTGTGCCGCCGGCTCAGCATTTTGTGCTGGTGGCTCTGAAACTGGATCTTGCCTTCTGCTACTTAGGAACCCTTGGCTAGTCTCTAAATGTTAGTGGACTTCGCTAATCTGTTAGAATGGATTTCTGATTTCTTGTTCAATAGTCCTTTCATAAGAGTATATCTCTACTGAGTCAGGACTGTTAAATTCGTTATTCACACTGACCAAATTTGTTGTTATCTTGATGGGATTTGCCTTGTTAACGTCAAACTATGGGCCAACGGACTGTGAGAGAACTTCTTCCTGGGGAAGTTATTGCTTGAATTGATACTTCGGTTATTCGAACTGAAGCACATCTGACTCCTTATACTGCCTTTCTCGCTTGACGAACTCATGAATTTAGGATGACCTCCTGCTGCTCTCCTACTCTCTCTGCTCTTCCAACTGTTTGATAAGTTTTTATTGAATCTTAATCTTACTTGATAGATTTTCAATCAAGTAGAGTTTATCTTCCAACTCATACCGAGTATTGTTGAGTTAGCGTTGCTTATTAGAAAGTTGTTCGTTAACAGCAGCCATTTCCTCTTCACTGTAGGTGATACTGTAACTGACTTTTGAGGGCTCTATGTAGGCCGGCTTTCTTTACAACTCTTCTGTGAGTAGGGAAATCTCCTACTGCAGTTTTCGTTAGCGTAGACCTCTGTCCCTGATCGAGCTGTCATACTGCTATCGGTCTTGTTCCTGTTGTTGCTGATACTCGTAGATAGTGGTTTTTAGAAGTACTAGATTACTATTGGCTCCATCAAGCTGATATTGCTTGTCCTCTAGTTCAAATTTCAAGTTGATTAATTCCCGCTGCTTCTTTCCCAACTCCATCCTTAGGTCTTACAACTCCCCTTAGTCCACAATCGGCGCATTCGGCTCTTTGTTACGCAGTGTTTCCAATTCAATCAAGGCTCTTCTCACCTCTCCATCCTTGTCCTCAAAAGCTTGTTCCAGCAAAGTAATTTTACTTTTATAAGTGAATATGTCCTGATCGTAACGCATTTTCTCCTGATACTCACGTTCACTGCCTTCCATGCGTGCGGCGAAGGTTTCCTGCTTGGCCCGACCCACTTCCTGATTTTTTTGAGTGATTTCTTCTCCTAATTGTTCGATTTGCTAGCGTAGCATTTGCCTCTCTCGGTTGAGTCTGTCAATTTGAGTATTCTTGCTTTCTAAATCGTCCTCATAGTAGCTGAGGTTACCCTTCAATTTGTTTACTTACTGAGTCAGTAATCCAAAGGCTTGCTCACGCTCCTCCATCTCTTCTTACAACTCTCGATATTTATTTTTCGCAGAATTCACATCACTGGTCAGCTTAACGATTATTGCCTCCTTTTCCTGCAATGCATTCTGGCTCTCATCATCTCCAGTACGCAGGGCACTAATTTGATAAGTGAGCTTGCTGCTAGATTATGCTTGAGTCCTCAATTCTTCCTAAAGTTGGTTTTAGCGATCCTTAAGATAGCTCAGCTCCTTGCTTATTCTAGCTGCAGCTGAGTCCTTTGCATACACTTCATCCTGCATGATGCTGATTTAGTTTCTAACGGCAAAGAGCTCGTTTCTCATCTTGAAAACTTCCTCCTCTTTGAGTGCGTACTCTTAGACTTGAGAACGATAATTGTCGGTCGTGAATTGAAGTTTGCTCAACTCTTGCGTCTTGGCGTAGAGCTGATCCCTTAGTTGACTATTCTGTTCTTCTAGGTCATTGATTTGAGCTCTTAGGCTACCTATATCATTGTTAGTTCGTTTAACAGTTTCCTCATGGTAGTCCCTGTCTTCTGAAACAGTGGTGAGGTTATTTTTGAGCATTTGCAAGTCAGCGTTAAGTTTGCTGATTTGTCGATCTTTCTAATCGATTTAATCGCTAAATCTGCTTTCCAATTGTTCCTTATTACGTATGACTACAGTGTTTATTTCCAGCTTCAGTTTGGACACTTCGTCATCCCTTTCTAGCAAATCATAGCTCTGCTTCTGGTAGCTTTATTTGATGAATGTAAGTTCTCTCTTATACCTCTAGATCTCCTCATCGTAGGTGGTGTTATCCTGGCGCAATCTGTCTGCAAAGGCAGTCTTATCAGTGATGGCGGTCTGCAGGCGTTCGACTTCTTCCTTTAACGGATCAATTTAGGTAAGATCTCGCTTTAACTTACGGATGGTTTCTTCTAATTTAGATTTTTCTTCTTCAAGCTCATTTATTGTGAGGTCTTTATTGTTGGCGTCTCTTCTAAGTTGTGAAATAAGTTATTCCTTGCCCCTAACCATATCCTCCATCCCTGTGTTATAAGTTGTCTTATTGGAGTCAAGATTTCCCTTCAAGAAGACGATTTAATTGCTGTATTTGTTGATTGTATCGTGCAATCCATCGATGTCCGCTTTGAGGTAGGCAATTTCATTGCGTAGGGATGATATGGTAATGTCCTTTTCACTCACACTTCCAGTGGTTGACCTCAATTCAAGAATCTAGTTGTTTAATTTGCGAATGATGTTGTCCTTCCCCTGCAATTAGTAATCAATGTAGCTTCCCCTCATCGACTGCTTTGAACTTTACTACAACTTTATTCTCAGCTATTCATTTTATCGCTACCATGATCGAGCCTGAGATAGCTTGAGTTGGAGGTCAGAGTTCAGCCGGCGCAGTTCCTCAGTATCATTGGTCAGATCCAGAATTTGCTTTTCTAATCGGCGACGGTTGAAAGCTTCCTCCTCACGTTTGGCATCGGCATCTTGAGCTCTGAGCTCTAGTTTATGTAGCTTGGCCTCTAAATCTCCTGCGTACTTGGCCTTTTCATCATTTTGACTGATTTGCAGTAAACGCAATTTTTACTACAGGTCTGCAATTTTAGTTTTGTGCTTTTTGCTGTCTTGATCAAGGGAAAGATTGTAGTCTATCTCCCTTCTGGCAGTAACCCTTTAATGGTCTTCCTTGAGCTCACCCATCTCCCTCTCAAGTTTAGTAATGGTACGTTTGTAGTTGTCCTCCTTGGTTCTAAGCTCGTTTTGGAGTTTGAATATGTTCTAATCGTTAGTCTTAATGGTGAGATGCAAGTTGTTGATAATATCCTTAGTTTGTCTGGTATTGGTCATGGACCTCTCCAACTGCTCATTGCCTGCAACTTTGGATTGACTGAGCTTGCTCTCAAACAATTCACTCTCCTTCCTAGTAATCAAAGATTGCAATTCTTCATTCTTATTGCGATACAGTTCAATTGTTTCTCTCAAGGATTTCATATCCTCCAGCTTAATTGTGAGTTCCATGATTTTGGCTTAGTAATTGAGTTTCAGAGTTTATATTTCTTGTTCCTTGTATTTTTACTGAATTTATAACTTCTCTTTGGCTAGTTCATACTTCTTGCGGTAGAGTTACGTCTTGCCATCATCCTCAGGTTTACGACTAGCGATCAGTATTTCTTGCTGATTGATTTTAACCATGCTCTAGAGCTCGTTTTGTAGTTTTAGCACGAGCTTGTCATAGCCGAGAATCTTCATTTTTAGAGTATTAATGGTCATTCCATAAGTCTTCTCCTCCTTTATGGATGCTTGATATCGTTCCTTGTAGGATTTGTATTTGCGAAGGAGGTGGTTGTTTGAACCAAGCAACTCCTTTAGCTTACTATCCAATTATAAGATATATGCTTTGAGAGCCAATAGTTGGTGAATTCCGACCTCTCTCAGTTCCTTTAGACCTTCCTTATTGCTAAGGAGAAGTTCTATCCTGGTCTAAAATTAGAGGATGCGCTCCTCCAACTCCTCACCTGTCCTGTTCTTGAGGGCTATCTATCGTGATTCCATAACAATAACTCTTCCGTTGAGGAGTTTGTTGTCTTCCTCCAGCGATTTTAACCTTTGTGCCTTTTCTTCCAAACTTGCTCTCTCTTGGTGCAACTCCAATATCTTCCTCTCCAAGTTCTTAATACTTTAATTTTGTCGTTCGACTTCAGCCTCCAACTCGAGAACATGCGTCTGCAAGTTTGTTCTTTCCCTCACAGACTGTTCCTTTTAATAGAAGTTCATCTATTGCAGTTCCCCGATCTGCTGTCGCAATGGCTATAGGTTAGCCTTGACCGCGATCATTTCCTGCACCAAATCAGCTTCCCAATCATAGTTCTAGCTTCCTTTCTTGGTGTTGTTACTTGTGGTCTTCTATAAACTTTAAATTTTAATAACTAAGTCGTTGTTGCCCAGTTTCAGAACTGAGTTTTCCTTTCTCAAAGCTGATATTTGCTCAGTGAACTCCTGCCTCGTTAGCGCCTTGATGTCAATCACCTAAAGTTCCTTTGTTTACAGCTTGACTCGCCAAGTTTTTTAACTATTTTGTAATTTATTTTCCAGTTCCGATATACGTTATTCCAGTCGTTTATTGGTTCGGGTCAGATTTGAGTGATGCTCCTCATAGTTGGAGATTGTCCGATGAAATTCAGCCTATTTCTAGCGTAGAACCTGATTCTGGTCACGATTAGCAGATTTCTGCGGCGAGCCCTCGCCTTCTTTCTGTTTTCCATTAGTAACATTCCGTTTGTCCTCCATTTTCGATAGTTGCTAATTCTTATCCAACGCGAGTTGGTTCTGATTTTGCAGTTCTGCAATGGTAAATTTGAGTTTCTAATTTTCAAGCTGCAGCGTCTGCATGTTGAGGACGTAGTTATTCTTGTCTTTGAGGAGGGAGTCATAGGCCTTTTTAAACTCCTCCTTCTGAGCATTGGAGAAAGCCTCAAGATCAGCCTGTCTCATGTTGCGGAGGTTATCCAACTCCTCTTTTATTTGTTTGTTAGCACGGATTATTTCTTATATAGAACGTAAAGCTTTCTTGTATTTCTCCTCGTAATTGATGCCGCTTCGCTCCTGTAATTCGAAACGCAGCCTACGGATCTATTCATCCTGGTTATGGATGGTGGTCAGCAGTTCGTTGTCGCTCATGCCGGATTAAATTAAATTAAATATAATTTTATTTATATCCTCGCTCAACTCAGCCAAATCATAACAATTTAGCCGATCTCCAGTTGACTGAAGGAGCCAAGTGGATTATCAATTTATAAACTGCATTAATCTGTGAGGCATGTGGATATTATGAGGATTAACGAGTATGGAATCATGCATGTTTGGGCAGTGCGGCAGAAAAGGTGTGAGGAAGGAGGAGTAGATTCCTCAGCGAAGCAAAGGTGCCCAGCGGTCGATTGGCTGGGAACACAACGGGCAAGTTTTAGTTTTATGAGATTTACTGCAATAATAGCAGGCTTTATGCAGGCAGGGGTGGGCTTGTTGAGGCATGACAATCTAGGAACTTGTGCAAAAAACACACCCTCTTTGCTATTGATTTGTATCTGGTTGCAAGTATGAGCTCAGATAAAACAGATTTTTGAGTGGGCCTGAAGCAAAAGCGAAGAGTTCAGGCAGAACTGTCTTCAAAAATAGCTCATAGACCTGCCAAACGAGCATGCGGTTCATGAGTGCAAAGTTAAGGATTCTCTTATTTTCTGGGTCTATAAATTTCATGCTGATGTTCAAAATTCTTTGAGTAAGTGTGCGATACTTGCCCTTTAATATAAAAATGGCGTAATTTACAAACTACAGCACAGTTAAAATTCTCTGGCACTGCGCTATGAACCACTGCACTCTTTTCCAGAATGTTGAGTCCTTGTTGGAGCTGTAGTCGCTTATCTTTCGCAGTAAATAAGGAAGAATAACGGACAGGATCAACCACAGTATCTTTTGCTTATTCGAAAGGGGTCTATATTGTATGAAAACTACTTAAATTCAATATTTTGGAGGTAGTCACCGGGCTGAGGCTTACTGGCAGCAATGGTGTACTTAAACTAGGCTAATCCCACCAAGGCCTCTATTTCATGATGGAACCTTGCCAGGACATTTGGTTGATATTTAAAGGCCTAAGCAAGCCAACCGAGGAATTGAGTTTGTAGCCCTCGATTGCACTAGTCGCATTGTAGCTGAGTAATTTTCTCTGGAAGAGGAGGTTGCAATGCCATATGAAATAAATAATGGAAGATGATATCAACATCTCAACTCCAACTTTATGGGTGGTCATCTTACATTCAAAACAAAACAAAAAATATATATGGAGATGCAGCCATCCATTTATGGATAATAATGATAATTCTGATTATTTGCTCATAAACATATTATGCTCCCTCCTCAAGTTTGGGATTAAATTACAAAAACTAATCTTGCTGATGGATTGGTGGGGAATTGAGTTTCGCAGTGATATTTGCTAGCAATTAAAACGTGATATTATATCTTCCGTCAGTTATGCATTTTTCTTGTTAATTCAACTTGTCAGAAATTAAATTGTAATCTAATCAAATGATAAAAGAAATCTAATTTCAACAATACCAGTTTATTCCATTGAATTTCCAATGTTGCAGCATCAAGTTGGGCGGATTGTACACTTGCAACAAATTGGGCTACTGACTGTACAGCTCGCTCTGCATCACCATAGCCACCTCAGTGCCTTGAATATCGGTTTGGCAAGATATCTACGACTTTTACTTAATCATGACGTTCTTTTCCTTGAGTTCTAAGGTCTCTCTTTTTTAATTGTTTTAAGTTTGGTATTTTTGAATAGATTATTTGACTCTGACTTGGGCTTCTTAATAGACATCATTGGGTATTTTTAATTTTTCCTCTCGAATGATCTTATGTGGGTATTTATATTTATCCTAGTATTTTTGGTTGTGACTGCGGCACTGAACCCCGCTTTTGGTTTTGACGAACCCTGACATTTCCTTATAGAAAGTGTTGGATCTGGATTAAAAGGGAGATACCTCCGTAAAAATCGAGATTTGATTTTCTATCGGTTCATCTCCAGAAAAATGATGTAAAGGACATGCTATTATTGAGTCCACTGTCGGTATTTTTGTATTTACTCCTGTTTGACTATAACTAGCCCCATCTTCTATTTTGACTCTTCTGGATGCTTCAAACTTGATTATGATGCTGGCAGCTGCTATTCATAAAAAATCATATGTTCTTTTACTTTGTGGATTATAATTTATTTATGCTATATCATAGTTGTAATTGGTATAATTGAAATTAGTTTAACAACAAATGTAGCCAGAAAAAGAAACAAAAAAGAAACCAGTCAAATCCACGCCAAATAGTAATCTACTTCAGTTTTAAAAACCTATTTATCAACTCAAACGCAATGAAGACGGAAAAGTTGAAAGCATTATCGCTAAATTAATGGAGAGAAAGGACAAACCCGAAATAGGTTTTTTACCTCGTTCTCCTCGTATGGATATATCTTATACTAGTCCTCGACCAACTGCAGCAATTTATGCCGATAATAAAACAGTCCAACAATGAACTCCTCCAGCAGGAGATCAAACCAGAGCAGAGAATAGACGCTAAGTTAGAATCAGTTGAAGATTCCTCTTCTTAATCCTAAGACGAGGACAATGAAGATAATGAGAATGTTGATGAATAAAAAATGGTCGACTAAGCAAACGAATCACCAAAGCAATTATAAAGCTGCGATTAATTTGAGTTCGTAAGTGTGATCGTATACAGAACATTTTGACTTATCCTTATCTCAACAGTAAAGAGGAAGTGGCTTCGGACACAGTTGCTAATCAAAATGACAAAGAAATTAGCCAGGGCAGCAAGATTGTTGAAATAGTGGACTGTAATAAACCGATTAATGAATTGGAAAGAATGGAGTGAATTTGGCAATTTAAAGATGATAATTTTTGCACAATTATGGCCAAATTATATTAATCTTTAGTTCAATTTAACATACATTGCCTTCTGTAAATCAAGAGAATGATCTAGATCTTGACCTTAAGGTTCTTCTATGCTTATAAAAACGGCTTCTGCGATCACCGTTGCGACTACGACTCCGTTTTTCACCCAAATTTGGACTTCTTGATCTCCTCACCTGTCGAATGGAGTGTCTGCGGGGTGGGCTGCCAGAGTCTGATGAAATTAATCTTCGTCTCCTTCTACTATGCCTTCTATAGTCTCGTCTTGGGGATATTGATGATGAGTTCGACCGTGAATTGTTCCTTCTCCTCCTCGTATATTTTTCTCTTGATGGAGATCGAGATCCAGAATTTGATTTTATCGGGGATTTGTAGTATACTTTGGGAGCATTACCAATTGAGGTATCTTTGCCACGATAGCTACTATTAAAATTGCTTTGATGAGGATCTGTTCTTTTCTTAGGTTGATCTTATTAATATGAAAGATACATGCCTGCGGACATTATCGAGCAAAGTGACCCTATTCATTGCATTTGAAGCAACCTCGAGGACGGAAGTCCTCTTTGCCTGGATGATCTTAAACTATTGGTTTTTTAGTCTTTGCTAAATTGACTTGAAACTCTTTTCCATTGATATTTTGCCCGATCCCCATTCCCTCGATTGCCTAATTTGCTTCATTTATGCTGCTGTAAGTCACAAAGGCAAAAGAAAAGCCATCCTTTCTTTTGATTTGCACATCAGTCACTTTTCCAAACTTATCAAAGAGTTTTCGCAGTTCAAGCTCATCCACCTAAATTGAGATATGTTGTACATTCTTTTAAAGACCGCTGACGTACAGTTTAGTCTCTTGAGTCTTGTCATGTTGCTCCTTTGATTGATGCTTGCCATTACTTCTACTTCTACTTCTGCTCTGACTGAATTTGGGCATTGTGTTTCCTAAATAATATGCAAGTTGACAATTTTGCCGCACTATATAAAATAGGATATTTGGCTAACTGATTATTGACTAATAAGAATAACTAATGATATTTATCGATAGTTGCTATTTGTTTGAAAACTATCATACTGATGAACTCAAGACATTTATTGTATGACAATGTCGATATTTTATAGTCAAAAAATAATCAAAAATACTATTGGGGAAACTCATCATTTAACTCAGGGTTTCTCGATAGATCAAAGGGTTTACAGCTAAATATTTAGGATTGCAAAACATCGAGTCGGGGCTTAGTGACTTAGAAGTTTAGTTTAAACTGTTCGTCTTCACTCAATAGTTAGTCGTACTGTCTTTTGAAGCGCAGTTTATTCTCTTGGTTAAACACTTTCTCCGCTCTAAGCATTTTGCGTAGTCTCTAAAACTCTTTTAATCCATAACTCTAAGTCTTCTATAAGTCTGCCATAATTTTCTGTTTAAAATTGATCATATCATGGTGAATTTGAGCCATTTAAATTTTGGGCTGAGGTAGCTGCTGTTTCAATTTTGCTATTCCATCCTGCGTTATTTTATAGGTACCTCAATATGTTAGATGGGGAGAAACAGTGGATCCAGACTGGTGAAATGCGAAGGGTCATACTAAATGATGTTAGGAAGGCTAACTCTGCCTTTGCTATTGACTTCCTCTTCCGTATTTTATCTTTCGACTGGTTTCATGAGAGAAGTCCAGGTGTCCATATAACTTATCTTTAGTTATGGATTGAGTTTGTTTTCTGCTTATTAATTGGTTATGTTGGCTTTGTTTTTATTTTTGCATTGAGAAAAGCTTGTTGGTTTTCTCCATGTTTGATACTGATTGGTTTGTGGGTAGGCAGTTTTGGAATGGGAAGCATTTGTTAATGGTCGTGTATTGCCTTCACTCACTCTGTATTTAACTGAGCGGTAGTAGCGGGTTGAAGAAGCGCTGTAGGTGGTTTTGAAAGCAATATTTTTATTTTACATCCACTTAATTATATTATTATTGCAGCATTCATTTATTTTAGATTGTCATCCATTGATTTTATTGCACTTAAACTAACCTCATATATCCTTAGACAGTAGTTGCTTATGATCTTAATAATGAATAATTCTAAGCCTAAACAACCATTCATATCATTTCCATTCCTTCGGGGTTTTGTTCCTCATCCATTTCGTGCTTTTTAGAAGATATCTCATTGATCAAATGATCAGAGTATATTTGCGCCACATTGGGATTGGAGGAGCCTGGAACAACTATACAGTTTCTTCTTTTCCCTTTTCTTGTTGGGATTTACTCTTCCATAGCATTTGTCTATTAGCTAATTTTCTTTTTTTCCTATTTTATCATATTATATAATTTAATACAGAAAACTGGTTGAGAAACGGATAATTCAAATAAGAAAGCATTTTAGTCAAAAAATTTAAATGGTAATGAGGCAGTTCGTTAAATTTTAATCATCAAGAAGGAAAGATTATATTGTCCTTGGCTTGTAAATTAATCCTATATCTTATTGGACATTACTCAGAATAATCAAGCCATATAATTTGTTATCTTAAATGAATAATTAGTTCGATTAAAGGGAGGAGTTACATTATTAACCATAACTTTAGGTCACCCTCAATTTGAAACAAGAACCAGAGTGGGTGGACGAGCTTCCACTCATTCAAAAACAAAAAATTCATTAATCGCGTAAAGTGGCACCTCAAAGTAAATCACCTAAATTTGCTGCTTCTCTTGATTAACTTGGCAAACAGCTATAGTTATCCAAAAAACAGCTGAAGAGAGGCACAGCGGATGTATATTGACTTCAATTAAGAATATAAAGCAGGAAATAGGGAGATTATAGCACAAAGTATTTGTGAGTGAGACCAATAACACAGAAAAAGAATACCTCAAAGAACTATATCAGCACACAACTCCCAACAAATACCTGAAAAAAGTATCCACTCATTAATACAGCAAATCAACGAAACTGTCCATGATGCAGAAATCGAAGTGCAAAAAGACATTAATTTCAAAGTATAAAAAAGGGTATTCTTATTACTATATCAGAAATCTCCCAGAACCAAAGAGGAACTTCATTAAATGGAAAAAATAGATCACTATCGCTACCTCAAAATTAAGGAAGGATAAGTAATCCAAAAATGACTTAGGTCAAGAACAAAGTGGGAAACTTGAGGGAGTAGCTTGAAGCAGAATACTTTAGAAATAAGATACAACAGAAACTAGACCTTGATGGCATTGTTTAGAAACACTACTATAGCATTGAACATCCTCGCACAAAAGAGGCAGAATCTTTTGTAAGGAACATGCAATAGCGCCGAAAAGAAGAAAAAAAATATTATGAATCTATCCGGGCTTCGAAGAGAGAAGAATAATAGTACCAAAAGCTTAAGGATGTGTAAGCAAAGGATATGGAACGGTAAGAGAGGAGAACTAAATTACACCAATATTATCAAAACAAATTACAGCAAAGACTGGCATAAAAACATCAGTAGAGTATTAAAAAAGAGGAATTTAAGGAATGGATAAAATAGTATCAAAGATAGAAGCCTCTCTAGCTTTAAAAGGAGGAATAATTTCGCATGAAAGTCCTCATTCCAGAACTATAAGAGCGTCAAAAGAAACTCATGACCATTCGGGCTGAGCATAAACCTATCGATACTGACGATATTCTCGAGCATTAGAGTAAATATCTCGACTTCAAGAAAGATGATCAAATAAGAAAGCAAGCCGAACTTGAAATGATCCATTAAGAGAATAACATGAGGGGACAGGATTTGGCTGAGAGACTCTACAAGGGCAAGTACAGATATTTAATTCTTGAACAAATAGTAGAATAAAAATATCCTGTTGATGGTAGATAAATAGAGCAGTCAAAGAAGGATAGGATAAGGGCTTATAATGAACATATTCGTCAATATCATAAACAGCTGAATTAAGAAAAACAGCATTAGAAGATTGAGGGGGAGACTATTGCCAATAAAAAGTTTATGAGGAGAGTTAGAAATATGAATGGATCGTTGACTGTCTCGAACAGAAACAGCTTGTCTGGAGGTGATAAAGACAAAGATATTAAATCATAAAGGAATGAGAGGAAACACAGCGAAGATTTTGATCAAAAGAAGCACGGAATGGAAAATTTAGCCTTTCTAAAAAGTATGATCAGGGAACAGGCAGCAAAATACTAAGAAAATAAACCGATGATTAATTTTGTTGAGGAGAAAGAAGTTGACAAACCAAAAGGATATTTGGAGGTCCAAAGATAGAAAAGATTGGCTAAGACAAAATAATAGCCAATAGGCAGTCTGGATATCCCTGAAACAGCTGTAACTGCGAACGAAGAGATTAACGCAGCTAAATCCAAAGCTTAACTGATTGATGCTCGACTAAAGCGTAAAGAGGTCAGATTGAAAAACAATAAAGGCGACTAGAGTATTTTTTAAACCGGAGAAGAGGTTTAAAAGGACTATGTGCAAGCCATTAAGGCCAAAATGCAATTACTCAATCAATTCGATTGAGTTCAATTTTTCTTATCAATTTAAGATAACCCAAATTTAAGAAGGCGGATTATTGAATCTAAAATTATCATTCTTTTGGGGCCTATTTTTTTTATTCAGGAATTTCCTCCTTCTTTTTTTCGCAGTTCTGCACCATGTATAGAGTGGCTTCCCCATCTTTATAAAATAGTCAGTACTGAAGGATTGAATGATGATTATTTATCGTTGTTTTGATGTCCTAATTCGGATTTTTTCAATAGGATTCTGCGTATGATAGTACATATACATCACTCATTTTGAGATCTGACTGAATAACCTTTTTCGCAGTAGCCCAGTAATCAGTAATCAAAAACGAAAGATGCAATGCTTTTTCAGGAGTTATTGTGGGACTTTTCTTGATGGGAATACCTTTTTTAATATAGGTATACCTTCGGAATTGAGAACCATATACTCCACGGCTCCCTCCACTAAAGTCATGGTCTTGAGCACATCTTCAATAACTATATCTTGAGCAATTGGCTGCTGGGTTGTCTACCTAAATACAAAGGTACCATTTTTTTGTAACTTTTAAATATAATTCAATTGTTCATGAACCAGTCAATTAATTAATCATAAATATGAATTCCTAACGTAGATATATATTTGATGATCATTGCTGTCTAATTTTTCTGAAGTTATCTTTGGTTTTGGTTATCGGGGTCTTATTGCTTTTATTGCTATTTTGATATCGAATCTTTGTGGAAACTTCATAGTCTTCGTCATGCATCTTTTTATAGCCTTTGCTTTCTTCCTCAGGATCATAATCATCATCTGATAAGTCCTTCTGAATTTCTCTGGTTAATTTCTGTGAAATTTTGTTTGATGGTTTCTTCGGCCAGATCTCAAAGGTAGATTTTCCTTTTTAAAGTTTACTTTCTTGGGCTTGTCTTTAATTATTCCCAGAAATAAGTATCTCCTGATTATTTTTTGTCTTAAATGTGTTAGTTGACATCATCACCTCATGTGTCCTTTTGCGATTTTCTTCTACTTATGGAAAATAGTGTTAAAGGGTATTTTTTTATTTTTCTCTCTGTTTTGGTGGCTCTCTTGCTTATCTCTCCATTGGTTTGCTTTTGGCTTTGCAATCTTTTTAAGCTTTCATCATTTTTTCCTCTGCTTTGAATATCCCCACTTTTTTCTTTTCATGCATTGCCAAGGCATAGGCTTCCATAAATTAGTTCCGGTTCATATTCTTGATCTCTTCAGATAGCTATGGAATTAATTCTGTGAGTTCAGCGACCATTCTAGCGCTTGAGGGGTCTTATGAGAATTTTCTAGTATCTTCAGCCATGGTTTCATGTTTTGGTTTTCTGATGGTTGGAGGAGAGAAAAACTATTCAGTATAGAATTAGTGTATATATATGCTCTTTTGCCCACTCATTGAGAAATCAGTTTTATTCCCTTCAAGATCACCATTTTGAGAATAGATTGGATAGTTGACAAATGAATTATGATTCATTGTATTAGTCTTTGAGTTATAAATTATTAATAGTGCTTAATTATTAGAGGTATTTTATAGACTTACCTACTTATAAAAGTAGAAAAGAAATGGGAGTTTATAAAAGACAAATAATTTCCAGTAAATAAATCTCGAAAATCACTGCAGCGTGAGATGGATCTTTGTTCCAAAGAAATCATTCCATTTCTCCCTAAAAAGTTTCTTGTATATGAACGGTTTTCAAAATATATAAAGTCAAATTATCGAGACTAAACGTATGATCTTGATCTATATAATAATTCCTTTTTGTTTTAATACTAAAATATGTATAAGATGCAAGCAAGTATAAAAATCAAAACCAATCAGTTTTTCTTATAAGAACTAGTCCTGTATCCCCTATTTTCATGAGAAATACTAGAACTGAAACTGATCGGTTCATCACTTGCTTTCTTTGTCAGACTATTGCAACTCGAGCGAGTCTTATCTTTTATTTATGGATTAAATATATTAATACTTAAGCTTCCTGGACCTTTTTGCTTGGACTCTACTCTATCAAGCCTAATGCAATTCACACTACTCCCTGAATGAGTTTTAACATCTGCCAATGCTTTGCTGGCCTGCTTAAAACTGCATCTATTTTAAGGCAGAACTTGAAAGCACCATTTTATCAATTCTATTAATTTTTTTGAGTAGCGTTTCTCGGCAATCTCCAAGCCGAATAAGATCTTGCTGATGAGGATTTCTTTCCGCTCCTGGTTGTAGTAAAATTTAGATTGATCTAGGTACATCAGTTTGAGTATAACCATTGCAATTGAAAACATATCAGCTTTATAATAATCGAAAGAGGCGCTGTATTGCTTGTTCCTAAGGGCAACCAGTTGTTCAGGAGCAAGGGTATATTGATTAATTTGCTTAGTTTATGTCAAAATGGTGTAGTAGCCGTTATGTTTGTTACCCTATTCCAGATTTAAAAGATACACTTTTACCATTCCCTAAGGACTGAGGTATATGTTTCCTGTTCTGTAATTGCCAAAAGATATCTTGGCTGCCTCCAAATATATGGCAAGATCCACCAAAGAACTCATGATATATACTATTTCTTCTTACAAAAAGGATCCTTTAGTTTCTATCTTTTTGGCAATGGCCTGCTCAAAAGTAAAATTATAGTAAGTGCAATAGGCATGCATTTCCTTGTGTTTAATGCAAAGTTGTTTGTCTTAATTACCATAAATTTACCGCCGATAATTTCGCAGACATGTATTTTGGCAATTGCGGAGTGGTTCATAATTTTAATTTTCTGCATGAGGGCAAAGTAACGATTGAGGTTCTAGTTATTCTAAATGTAGCTTTTTTTGAAGGAAAAGATGTACTCGTAGGGCGGAGTTGTCATTCTATAAATATCAATATTTCCAAAATTGTTATCCTCGGTTGACTGCAAGAACTTTAGGTTATCCGCAAAATTACTGGAAACTTCAACGGAAAGAATATCTCCCATTTCAATTTATTATACGGGGAAAATATAAATTTATTAATGGACTCGAGCTGCAAAAATTCATTCAATTCTGATTATTTGAAAAATTAGTCCAGTCAAGTATTTTAAAAATCAGGTTATCTTTTATTTGTTTGATCTTGAGAACGATAATTAGTAACCTTATATTTAACTTATAGCATAATCAATAATGAATAGTATCTCATTAAAATGGCGTTTTCTCAAACTGGTCAGTTAATTGGATAATTGAATCTAATGTCTAACATTGTATACTATAAAAATCAATTAATGTTCATAATTTTACCGAATTCTTCCATAAGCTCAGTGCTCTCAGGAGAGACGTCAAAATAATTTCTTGGACTTTTTGGGGGATTTGAGAACATTTAGCCGAACTACTATTCGATAGTTTTGGAATTGGATTTGTTCTTTGATTATTCATCAAATAACTCTTCAATCTTGCAGTTTGTATCGAAGTATTTTGATTCACTCGTGTTGGGACAGAGCGAGACGAGAGGCATTGGCTGTTTCAAACTTTGAGGAATCTTATGAACAGATCTGAATAAAAGAGAACTCTCCTCTTTTTGTAGATAACTTGATATTCCAGTACTACTTGGCTGAAACTATTTATTGGACTGAGGCATTTACTGAATATTAATCTTGAATGTATCTTTGTCTAAGCCGGGCTTCTTTTTTGCCATGTTACTGCTTGATGTTCCAGAGGCTGTTAGAGGCTAAGCCGTTTCACCTTTAGAATTTGATCTGTAATTTTTCTCTATTTTGCAAGAACTTACATCATATCCACTTTTCGGAGTATCTAACCCTTTAGGACTCTTTAGTTTGTCGAGAGATTTAAATTGATTATATGGAGGAGAATTTCTTTCGCTATGGTCGTTTTTAAAGCACTTGGAATCATCAATTGAAACTGCAGTTTTATGTCTTAGACTCCTAAGCAAGTAAGTTTTGTTTTGTTTGATGGCCTTAATAAAAGAAGGGATTCTATTAATTTTGGATGCTTGCTTGTTGAAGATTAGTTATTTTTTCATAGTTAAAGGAGCAATTCTATGAATTTATTTTGACTTTTACTGGGGGAATGATTGAGGCGAAAATGCTCTTCGAAAGGCTTATCTCGTATGAAGCGGTTTTCTCATGATTTTTTGATGATTAATCAGTTCATTTAAAGCAAAGAGGAAAGTCTAAAAGTTTTGAGGAGGATTGGACAGAACATCATATTTGAGAGAGAAGGAAGAGTGTTATCTTATCATCTTTATAACAAGAGATATCATAGCGTATTCTATTTGATGACTGCTTTCTAAGGGGAATTGGACCTATGTTTTATAATTCACCTCATTAATCCATATCAAGATTTACATATTTTTATTAACACCCATCATTTTGTCAGTTAGCATAAAAGCACCGTATTTTTGAAACAGACACCTCACCACTTGAGTTATTTCTTTGATAAGTTGCAGCAAGTCTGCCACTATCACTATTTTAGGGATGTATTTTGAGAGGGGCTCATCATGGCTTTGAACTAATATGCATGTTTTCCCCTTCAGATTTTTCAGAAGGATAATTTTCGGTGTTTTCGGAATGATATAGGTGGACCTCTAAATCAGAAGTCTATAGTTCAGTCGAAACTACTTTTTTGAAATATCTATCAATTCAAATTGCTAACGGGTAATTTTATTGATGAAAACCTGCTTCTTATCTTGAATGTCTTTGATCCACTATCTACTCATGTTATCAGGAATTTGAAATTGATAATTTCCCATTTTGACGATTGAATATAACAAATTATAAAATAAAAGTAATATGATCATAACTTTGGAAATATTTTGGCACCGACATGGATGTGCTTGGATTTGGGTTGGCGACTAAGTGGGGAGATATAAATATATATGTTTATATTATTTTGGGTTGATTAATCAGTCAATGAAAATACAATTATTAATTTGGTCAATAAGATGAGTTGTTTTACCAATCACTGTCAATAACCAATAGAAATTACCACTTTGACTGTTTAACAGAATCGATAAACAGTTATTAAAGTAAAATTATCACTGAGACTAACTGATTAATAAATTTTTATATTAAATCGATATATTATAAATGGTGATGGAATCATCACTAATCTAATATTATCTTTTCAGATTAATCGTATTTTGTAGGTCATGCATTGTTCAAATTATTCAGTTATATAAAAGGAATTATTCAATTTAATTTATTAGATGAGATTGAGAAGCTATAGTTCATAGAAATTGCCGAAAAACAAAAAAGAATATTACAATCAATTGTTTTACGTCCATCATCCCCTCTTCGAACAAATCATATCTGCAAAATTGGAAAAATGCTTAAAATATGGACAAGTCAGGGAGATGCTAAAGGGCAAAAACTTTGAAAAACAGTCGAAAGTCAAAGTGATCGAAGCGCCATGTATTGTAGGAAATAGCAAGACTATCGAAATTAGGTTTAATAGATTTAATAGCCCCAGAAAATCACTAAAGAGCTATCAGTCAAGAATGGAAACTAGACCCAAAACGACAAATACTGTGATCAGGAGTCGCACTTCTTAGCCAAAAATACGATAAAAACTCGAGTATCTAATGAAGTAGGATGACAACTATGAGTAAAGCTTAAAACCGACCCTTCATTCCAGAAAGTATGCATAAATAATCAAGCAAACTATGATTTGAACTTTCAAGCCAACTCATATTTTTGAGAGTTAATAAAGAAGTATGGAATTAAATGATATTGCCATTCTATATATGTTACTGAATGGATAATTTAAGAAGAAATGATGTCAATCAAGATGGTCTATAGCCTCCGTACATTCCATAATTATTGTAAGGATTGTATGCGTTTTGGTAGCCTCCCATTTGATTATATGGATTATAACCCATATTCATGTTGTTCATACCCATATTCATTCCCATTCCCGTTCCCATTTGGGGAGCTCCATACGGGACTTGTGGCATCATGCTTGCTTGAGGATTATATCCACCCATTGCCATTGGATTCATAGGATGCGATCCAAAACCTGAAGACATAGGGTTAGCATAATAGGGCATGGGTTGATGTTGCATAAATGGCACAGGATTAGGATTAAATACACTCCCCATTAATTTTTGAGGATTCACTTGATTCAATTGAGCCCTTTGAGCATTGGCATTTATGAGTTTTAATTTTTTTTATTGCTATTCCTTGGATAGCTTATTGAAGTTGGCTTTTTAACTTTCTCTAAATTTTTAAAATTCCACGATCGCTTCTTTTCTGGTAGTTGGATTTAATCTATCGTATTCAGAGGGAAATATATCTCTTTGGTCTATATAATTTGTTAATTGATCATCTGTATCATCCTTGAGGCAACCAGTAATAATAGTGGGAAATGGCACAATGAGTATAAGAATAGAAAATCCAATTGCCACGAGGTTAGGATATAGTGCTTCAGGGGGAATGCCAGTAGGGGATAAGTTTGACCAAGTTAAGCTGCCCAAGGTGTACGTCAGGGGCCCAAGGTAGACTATTTGATAAACAGCTTTATGAATGAAATCAGTTCCTGGAATTGGTCTTTTGTATCGATTAAATAGACAGTATTTTTGAGCCCAATACATACATAAGTAGCCAATAAGTGCAAAAAAAGGAGCAATTGGTTGCAGCGAAACAAAGAAGCAGACGAACATGAATAGATTAACCACATATAGATACTGATAGCCCACTTCGAATTCAATTTTTTAATGTATCGTGTTATGCTATTTTTGCGTTTGATATAATTTGCTACCTAAATCATGCAATAATTACTTGATCTAGACTTGATGCATGCCAGAAGCTTCACAAAAAGATTATAAGGATCGAAAAGGATGAGAACAGGTGGAACAAGAGAGTTAGTGATGCAAAGCATAAATATATTGTCAGCCAGTCCACTGGTATCGTAAATATTGTTGTTGATATAGTAAGCCACGATAACTGGAATAAGGATGCTGTTAATCATCTGGGCTACGATAGACTTGATAGCTAAACTGGCTTGATGATTCGTTTCAGTATAATCTCTTTAGAATAAAGTTAGAAATTTAATGACTTCTAAATTCAAGAAGAATTACGTCCCAAAACTATGTTTACGACTGATATTACAATCGATATAACTATTGAAAGATAACGACTGGAACCACTAGTATTTACATTGCTTTGTATAGTCTTTTGCTGTGCGCTTAACGCGTAAACAATGACAAAACAAACTCCAAGAAGAACAGCAGTCGCTGAAAAAGTAAAAATTTTTCTTCCATAAATCGAGCAATCCCTCAGTCCAATGTTGGTCCAAACGATGTCCTCAGGCTAAGGCGCTCTACGAATATCTAAATGATATCCCTCATCTCCCCTGAAAAATACAAACCGATTAACATCTCCACATATTCCTTGAATTCTTCTAAAGATGGTGAGATTGTTGAGAAAAGACATAAGTTGCTGGGCATAATTGGTTTAAAAGCTAACAAAAGCCGTGGTTAATCTATCATTTGATTGTTCTTATAACTATTTCTTAATTTTTTTCTCCATTTCCAAATATGTTTCTTACCTTGAAGCCAATAATTTGTGATATTAAGCATACTTTGCTTATCTAACTTATTTTGATTCACTAAACTGCGAGTTATTTTGCCTCTCTTTAATCCATTTGACAAACATTTCCCTCATCTCACTAATTTTCTTTTCCATTTACTTAAGATCATCATTCTGAAGGGCATCCTCACTCAGATAATATGGCTTCCCAATACTTAACTTTACTATTTTAAAAGGCTTTCTTCTTTTCAAGGGAATTTTTTGATGTTCGGTCACTGCATTGAAATAGTCATCAAATTGTTTTTGAAGTTCATTCTCCTTAATATCCACAGGAACTCCCTCCAAGACAACGGAATAATCTGAACAGCTAATGGTTTAATCATCTTCCTCCTCCTCGCTTTTGATTTCATAATATTTCATACTTACGAAGACCAGTATCCAAATGAACATAGTAACTGCTCCCAATATGCACTGAATTAAATAATACTGTCGATTATTGCGAGAATCAACTTTCTATTTTGGAGCTAAGGAAATGGATAAGTAGTCGACTGAATAAGCGCCATTGTTGTTTTTGTTGGCTATAATATTGGTAATCAGAGAATAAATGGAGTATATAAGTGTCAATATTCCCATTAGAATGCCTAGATTCTTGAAAGTTGAAAAGTAGAGATAAGTTGCCGTTCCAAGATTTTTCACGTTGTCAAAAGGAGTGCAAAGAGTGATTCCACTCTCCTGTTTTGTAAATCCACAGCATTGGCAAATTTTGCTATTTGTCTTTATTGACTAAGTTACAAAAAAGTTACCTCTTTATCATTACTTTTAGAAGGTTTCATATCATCTTATAATCCTTTTAATATCAGATCTTGACCACCAAGTTGCATGCACTAACGATGAAGTGAAGCCAACTCAGTGCTGGGATAGTTGAGTATTTGCCCGAGTATCAGAGTGATTTCTTTCCGATCCTCAGCCTCATCAGTCTGATTGATAAGAAGTTCAAGTTCATCAATGGGCTAAAAAAATTGCTAACTAGTGGGTGTGGGCAGAGCTCCTTTGAGATTAGTTTTTGAGGTATTGTTCTGCAGTTCATTGGAAGAAACATCTTCAACTATCATGTGAAATAAAATTATGATTATAAAATAGATGGTGATCGTTGGTATTTTATTGCTTTTGTATAACTTACCATATTATAACTTATTCACTTAGGATAACGGTAGGTTAATTGTAAAAGATTTATAAGATTAGATGAGATTTGGATAAAATTATGTATTTATCAATACAAGATGGAGGCAATAATAAATAGTCAACATTAATTTATGATTCATCATTTGCTGATTTTATGATTGTTAAGCTGCTACAGCACCTTTATTAAAGCTTGAGTTCCGTAGTTCCCCCCTCCCTGAGCCTTTAAAGCAACATAAAATTGTTTAATTATTGCCAGACAGGGCAAACTCAGGTCGATCCGTGCACACTCTTCCAAAGCGATTTAAAGATCTTTTATGTAATGAACTACATAAAATCCAGGATCAAAATTTCCATCAACCATTCTTTTGCCAAGCACTGTCAGAGCAGTGGAAGAAGCTGCCCCCAGGGTAATGGTCTCTATAGTTTTGTGAAGATCTAGGCCCATTTTGCTGGCATACATTAAACCCTCCACAGTTCCAGCCATATTGCCTGCCAAAATAATCTGATTCACCATTTTGGTGTGTTGCCCCTGTCCAGGACCGCCAGCAAGGTTCACTGCTCTACTATATTTGTTCATAATAGGTCTCACTTGCTCCAAAGATTAGTTTTATCCTCCACACATAACTACAAGTTTTCCTTCCTTTGCGCCCACATCACCCCCGGAAACAGGAGCATCAATGCTGGCAATTCCTAACTATTTGGCTCGATTATAAATTTGCAGGGCTAAATTTGGCTTGCTGGTCGTATGATCGACTAAAATAGATCTGAGTAAGTTTAGAATTACCCCTTTTTCATGTACTTAAGGATGCCATGATCTCCGAGGCACATATTCTCGACGTCTTTGGGAAAGCCTAACATCAAGAATAAGACATCAACGCTTTCGGCAATCTGTTTGGGCTCCTGCCAAGTGGCACCAAGCTCAAGCAAAGATTTGGCTTTTTATGGAGTTCGATTGAACACGGTCAGCCTATATTTGGCGTTGAGAAGATGTTTGCACATGCTCAATCCCATGACTCCAGTACCAATCCATCCTATTTTGAGTGCCTCCATCAAAAGATATAGATATAATATCTCAAGAAAAACGGATGGTTCTATAAAGATGACATGAATTCTCAATATACGACTGTTGATTATTGACTGTGTGCTTTGATTAGATTTGATTCCTTTACTGACTCTGGTAAAAGGTTTTAATATTGGCAGGCAACCCAATCAATGCTCTGTGCGAAATGTTAACTGCCTAATGTACAAATAATTGAAGGTTGCAAATAATTAAAAATATTTAAGTGATCTTTTATACCTGTAAATTATTCATTAACAAATCTTGTTTTATTTACTTTATAAAACTTAAGTTGATGGCTGACAAAAAAATTAATGGATACGTGATCCACACCAAAAGCATCCTTGGAAAAGGTTCTTATGGCTGTGTATTCGTTATTCTACTCAGGTCTACCTCGGCCACCAAGACAACACCAAACTTGAATGCGCAGTGAAGGTTCTATAAAAAAAACTAAGTACTCCTCCCATCATATAGTCAACCAAGACTAGTACCTAAAATCCGCGCTTCTTTCCTAAATCCAAATTCTGCAAATGCTAAAATCATAAAACATCGTCCGTGTCATTGACGTTATGGAAAGCAGCCATAATTACTATATTATCCAATAAATTTGCGACAGTGACCTCTAAAAACAGCTGGGACAAAAGCATAAACTACAAGAAGAAGAAGCCATCAGTCTGCTGAAGCAGATATGTAATGGATTTATCTCGCTCGTCAAGGAAGGAATTGTCCATAGGTTCATATTCAAATATGTAGGGATTTAAAACCAGCCAATCTACTCATGAATAAGGGGATCATTAAAATTGGAGACTTCGGATTCGCCAAGAAGAATGTCACCAAAAGGATGAAAAATGCCACTGCAGTCGGCACACCACTCTACATGCCTCTGTAGATATTAAAGTCAGAGCCTTACACCTCTAAGTGCGATATATGGGCTGTTGGGTTTATATTCTACGAAATGCTGCATGGAAAGACTCCATGGACTGCTCATACATAGTTTTAACTGGTCAAGAACATCGAAAACAAGCCTTTAGTAATAAATCCAAGCTTGAAGCCGGAAACCAAAGATTTCCTGACTAAGTGTCTTCAGATCCACTAAAAAAATCGAATTTTTTGGGACGAAGTCTTTCTGCACCCAATTTTTGCGGGTTAATTTCATAAATACGCTGAATAAAATCAAAAATTTGAGGATAAGCTGAAGATGGTAATGACTGAATTAAGAATCAGCATAAACTCTAACAATATCAATCTGAAGAAGCTGTTATAAAGTTTAGGGTTTAAAAATAAACCCGAACTATCCTTTAATCAATTTACTGAATTTATCAAGCATATACATCCTGATATTAACAAGGAAGAAATACTATTCTTTTTTGATCAGATGGATGATGACGGCAGCGGGTCGATTTCAATCGCAGAACTTGAGAAATAAATGGGAAAACATTTCATTACCTTCAACAAGACTGAAAGTATATAGGAAGGAGAAGAGCATTCAAATCTCCCGAACTTAAAAAAGCAAGCATCTCTCAATATCGAGTATAATGAGTAAGAAGCAAAACTGTCAATTGATCTCGAGAAGAAAGCGAAGAAATGCTTCCTGAAATTGTACAAAATTATCACCACCAAAAACCTTACCTTATTTAAAACTTTTTCTGCCTACGACACTGATAAAAGCGGGGAGTTGACCTTGGAAGAATTCAAGAAAATTTTGAAAAAGCTTGACACCTCCTTAGATAATGAAGAGTTAGCAGCGATATTCGAATATATCGACGTGGACCACTCCAAAACGATTGAGTACGATGAACTTGTAACTTATTACTGCAAAGTGAACGGCATTCCCCCCTCCATGGAGCTTCCCCCAGAATATTATCAGCAGAAATCAAAAAAGAATCATTGATAAGTCCATCTTATGAATTTCTGTTTGCTATGCATTAATCACAAATGATACCCATCTAACTGACAGTTTTTTTAAAGTCCTTGAAATAATATACTATTATCCCTCATTTTCTATAAGGCTACATGCAAATAACCTCCCTTCTAAAAATGCATAGTACATTTTGGGAATAAAAATATACCATGATAATTCATGATCGAACACAAATATTATCTCCAACGCCACTACATCTCACTCAATTCCAAAACACATCGCCACAGCAACTTATCAGGTATGCGGCCCAAACTACGTAAACCGTGCTTTATTGCACTTTTAACCTCATCTGAGCTTAATTACTTATTTGATTTTCTTCCGCTCGCGGATCTCACTCGCCTTCATGAAGCGTTTCACTCCAGCAAAAAGACAAAATAGGGTTCAAAGGCGATTGTATCCTATATTGCAAGGAGTGAACGTATCTTTTCAACCCTCTAGCAGAAGGAATTCACGGGATATATCATAACTCGTAAACGTAAACTCAGCAAATGGAGGATCGGAGAAAAGCAAAAGGATCGCTGTTAATGGGAACGAATCAACTGGGATGTCGATAGAACTCATCTTTTGCACTGCAGCACCGTTGAGCAAGTTGAAGACATGAGAATGTATTTGAAGAGGGTTTTATACAAAATTAGCAATGAGGTAAACCGCTTCACTTATGTTCAAGGATTTCATTGTGTCATCAAAGCCATTTATCAAAACAAGTACACTGAACAAGAAGCTTATCATTTGTGCTCCTATTTCCTGCGGTAGATGAAATTAAGTCGATACTATGAAAACAGACTGGAAAGAATGCGCGAGCTGTGCTACGTTTTTGATGTGTACGTATTCAACAACTTGCCTGAACTTCACTTCCACTTAAAAAAGAATTAGATGACTGCTCAATGCTATGCTCTCAGCTGGTTTGTTACTCTGTACTCACAGCAGCTGCCTGTAATGATCCTTTCCCGCCTATGGACTTTATTCTTACTCAAAGGATGGAAAGTGTTAATTAAGTTCGGAGTGGCCTTACTCTGTACCTTCCAAGGGGAAATAATAAGGAAGGACGATTCTTAGCTTCCATAATATTTAAGAGAGTTACAATCTCATTTAAATTAAGTTAAATAGCGCGAATTATGGCAACTCTTCAGTTCAATAAAGGTAACAAACAAAATGGTGGCCTATCTCTCACGACAAATGCATAATCTAGAGTCCGACCGCTAAATCAGTGTGATGCAACTGAAGCAAATGAGGGATTCAGGGTGTTCTTATGAAAGTTTATAGACAATCGAAGCATAATCAGCTCCGAGATACTTTACGGTGGGAGTGTGCTGCTAGAAGATAGAACCGTCCGCCACTTTTCCCTACTGTCATGATTTTTGATGAGAATTTGCTATTTTTGCTAAAGTTAATATCACTAAATTCTGTGAAATAATTAAAAGGCGGCATCATAGTAATTATCTTTATTTAAGTATTTTTACAAATGTCAAATCAGGGCATCCTCGCTAAAATTAGAGGAAAACTACACACTGACATACGCCGAGAGCAAATACAGCTAAAATTTCAAGTAAATCGGCAACTTCTCAATGAAATTGACCCTGTTGATGCTGTATCATCTATCCTATATAGACTTCAATTCTCTTGAGCAATCTTTAAGTTGTAAAAACAATTATGGAATCGCCTCAAGACGCTCATGGCCCCATTGATAGCTTTTTGAAGATATAAAATTTGTTAAATCGGTGTAATTTAACAAATTAGCTTCTTAATATAGTACAATTGAACTCTACATGCGAAAGGGTAAAAAATAATATAATTCCACAATCATGCACATGGATTGATCTTTTTCTTATTATGATGCAAGAAAACTGGGAGGAGATTGTTCTGTAAGCATGCTCTTCTATCTTATGCAGCATTTCTCTTGGACTAAAGTTAAACATGGAAAGCGAACTCATCAATACCCGATACATGCAACAACACAGACGTCTGCTCTAAGACTATGCATATGCAAGGTTGAAAGAGGGAAGCTGCAAAGTAGTGCTAAAATCATTGTGTTTTCTTTACTACGTAGTCATTGCATGTTCAGATGGAACAGGCATATACTATCTCTTAAATCGTATGACTCCTAGCATTTTTCAAATTCTTTGCTATGTGAATTCAAACTAGGCTTTGCTCAATATTCCGCCGCTTCGAAAGGAATTTATTTTAACCAGTAGTACTCTGCTATACTTTACTAAGCATTTTCAATTGTCTCATCTTCAATCTGAATATTATGAGAAACTTTTTGGTGTTGTTAGTGATTATGTCATGAGGGACGTGTTGATCAGCAAAGATTTGTAGTTATTTTAACATTCCTGTCACTTGATTAGAATCTTATGTGCTCACCACTCTCCCTGGATAACCGATCGCTAATTCGAATCACTCCAATAACTTGTTAGTTGCTAATTCTCTGAGAACAGTCTGACATATTTAGAGATGATGAACGGAATAGTATATGAATATCCCTATCAACTGTTGCCTGAGACTGTATAGAAATTATTGCTAAAACTTCTGCATATATAGGGATAGATTTAGTACTAACAAGTAGTGCTCTTCTACAACATAGTAAACATAATCAAACACCATATATTCAACTGTGGAAATCGTATGCTTTCTTAAGATAAATAAACATTTTTGACTGTTTTAAAGAGCAAATCTAAAGAGATGGGAATTCTGATTCGCTACCTTTAAAAAAATTAGTATCAGGCCTTTAAAATAATACTTCAAATAATGAGCTATTTGATTATCGACGATCTGACACTAGGCTGTGAGCTGCTTCAAAACTAACTTCGTCCTTTGGTCGAATACGAGTAGTTCAGGGCTCTCCTACACGACTTAGACTTCTAAATATAAATCGACTAATTATGAGCTTTCAATGATATAAAAGTTTTAAAATTAAACACGCCAATGATAAATATCAGGCAGTGAGGTGCACATATCTCCTCCAAATCCTGAATAAAAATTAGTTTTGCTTATTTGTTATATTGTTGAAATCAGTTAATTTTCCAATTCTTCACAAGGTCAATGCCATCACCTTTTAATTGCAGATTCGTTTTAAATTCAGTGCGAATGGTTTATTTCAATAAACAAATAGGAATAAGTGGTTGTTTATTTTGGTGATTAATTTTATTTGACTGACCTATCAGTCATTTTTGATTGGCTTATTATAGAATTTGGATTCCATACTGGAAAAGGTAGATTTGACCCCTTCTCTCTATTATTTCCTCGTTATTTCATCTTTTTGTTTGAGTATTTCTTCCTTTGTGGGCAAGGATTGGATACAGTTTAACAACTGTTGAAATTAGGTTGTTGATAATTGAATAGAGATGTTTAAGCATCCCTTTGTGCAACAAAAAAAGCAAAAACTCTTAAATTATGAAATCAAAATGATCGAAGGATGCCAGGACAGCCTTTTTACTGAGGGGGACTGCCAACACCAACGCTATCTAGGGTGGGGATTATGCGAAAATTTGAAAAAAATGTTGAAGAAATATTGCTACAACATACGATGGATTGGCAATGATCACGACTCTTACATATTCGCTTACTTCTACGTGGTGATCATGGGCTGCGCAGCCAATCCTAATTTCATGGTCGAGCTCAAGACAGTATTTTATGACTTGGCGTAAAAGTATCTGGCTCAATTCGAGCAAAAGCTGCTGATCTAATTCCTATGTTTGATTGAATACTCTCAAGAAAGGTACATCTTTTTCCGAAAGTACTCCAAGATAGAAGAAATCCTGCTTAAAATATTTAAGCAGATATAGGAAAGGAATTCGTATCAATTGCAACTTTCAGTCGAACCTGCTCCCTCATAGGAAAGCAATTCTTCTAAAAGTAACAATGGCAAGGAAATCATATAAGGTAAGTATCAAAATGAAATAAATTTGGTGAGTTCGACCTCCAACAGCAACACAGCCAACAACAACACCTACGAGAATAAGTGTTATATGGCTGATAAGGGTCTTTGGAAAAGCAAGGAGTAGCATTCCTGTGTGAAATGGTATCAAATTTACAATCAATACTTTTCGTTCGTGTGTATGGAGTACCTCACTGATTAAAACATAAAACTCTCTATCGATTTGCCAAAAAAAGGAATTCTTGATATCGATTCTTTTGTCATTACCATCGAAAAGGGTTGCTTCTTTATTGTCGAATTAACTCTTCTTAAAAAGGGAGGAGAACTGTATTAAAAGGAGAATAGATGCTCTATTGTTGATGCTTCCAAGGCTTATGTTAACCAGTTGATTTAAAAAGAACTACAAGAGAGCCAAATTAAGAAAAATTCATTTAGCTTTACCAATCAAATCACCAAAAATGTTAAGAATTAAAAATGTCCCCCGAAATTTTTGGCAAATCGGAAAAAACAGATTTTTGGAGATGTAAATGCAGAAAATGGTCAACTTGATGGAAATTACGACAGTCAAAGACCAAAGACGATTAAATAGGTTCTTCCCGAGTAGACTCCTTCCTCCTCAACGTCAATCCTTCCCTTAAAAAACAAAATCATAGATCTGTATAACATCAAAAACACTATTGAGAGTAACAGGCCGTAAAGAAATGCTCTCAGGCAATAGATACGATCTCATCCGCTTTATGAAGAGTATAAGAAAAATATTCGATCAAATCCTAAGGATGAAAAACCAGATTGCTTTGAGGAAAAGCATTCAAGATTTGCTCAATATATTCAGCAAACAAAATCGCCGCGGACTGTTTTGGGACAAAACAAATCATTGGATTCATCCACTCAACGAGCGATGTAAAATCTGAGAAAGATAAACTCTCCAACGAGTCTGACTCACAATGCTCAGCAAACAATAAATAATCAAAATTCGGTCCTAAATAATGTGAATATGCGCTCAGAGAGGACCGATTCAAAAATCCAAACAGGTCTAACCCTTGCAACTGAGACCAATCTTTCGGTATCCTTTAAATCGAGAGGTCTCAAAGGTAAAGTAAATAAGTTGAACGTGCGTAATGGGTTAAGTCCAACCAGGAGATTTAAATCTACTTCTCCCGGATGCAGGATTGTAAGCAAAGGCCTTCCAAATTTTAACGAAGGTAGCTTACTGTCGGCAGGTAAAAGATCGAAGCCAGGACATCATGCTCAAATATCATTTGATTAGTTCTGATTTCAGAACTAACTAACGAGTTGCACTCATTATTTATTTAATATTATCATCATCTTATGATATTTATAAGGAGGAAGAATCGATGCCTAAAATATATTAATGAGCCAAGGACAAATTAATAGGATGATAGATTAATAATAAAAAATGGCGATAGGTTAAAAATATCAAACTTAATTCCAAACAGCAAATTATAATAAATTATAGTCAAAAAGCCAAATTTGCCAAAAAACGAATGCCTGAGCCAGACTCTAATTTAATTTTATGTCTAAAAGGTCAAAAATAAATGCCGCTGCTTTAGATGAGCAAACGCAACCAATTACATTAATATACTGGTATATTAGATGAAAAAACCTTCATAAAACCAAGAAACCTCGTATTTTTGAAATTTTTACTTCGATGAAAAAAACTCAAAAAATTAGGTCCCTCTCGTCGAATGCTTAAAATCGAGTGTTGACAACTTAAAATGAATTAATTTTGTACATTTTCTTTTAATAAGGTCTTTGTAAATTATAATACAAGTGAGTCGTTATGCTACTCAGACATTTTATGAATATTTTAATCAGTCTTTCTATGCTTAACACAATACCAATTTTGTTTGGAAAGGTTGGGTCAAGGTTTTTCATCTTGAAATATCATTCCTTTCATTATCTTTTTAGTTTCTTAATTTTTTTGCAAAAAATGTATCGGTATCAGCAATCACAATCTATGGCATAAACATCAATAGTAATCATATAAATACAAGCCAACAGTCCCTATTTTAATAAAAATTAACAAAATCAGTAATTGATATTCCGCTGTTCTTAAAAACCGATTTCTAAAGACAGAAATCTTTGTATGAATCCAGCAGGGCATGTGTTTACGGATACTGTTTGATGATGGTCTTACTTGGGCTTTGAAGGTACTTTTGCCTTAGCTATCGTTAACTATATGTTGATATTGCAATAGAATAAAATAAAGAAATTAGATTAAAAACATCATAAACATGATGATCATTCTTCAAAGGAAGAAAAATCGAAGTAGTCCACTGAACTACTATTAGCATCCAGAAGTTCGCTAAAGTTTGAGTTTTCTAAAGGGCAAAGAAGGGGCGTGGAGGTGATCAAGGCTGAAGTTGACATTTTAGCTAAGATTCTTTTTAAAAATAGACTGCGCCACTTATTCTTGCTGATGGGAGTAACATGGTGCTGCAATGTTATCTGTGTCATGTGAATTAATGCTTTCATCAATGTTATTAATTAATTATATTCTTGACTTTTTATATTAGAGTTTATTTGACCATTCCATGACTTATTTATGCTATCCTCAACCACTGCGGACAGCATCATCTCTTATGTTTGTTTATTGGTAGTCAGTTTGCCGATACTCGTTTTCTTAGGTTTTTTTCTCACTCATTAGGCAAATATATAAGTTTAAACATTTTATGTGTTTCAGCCTTTGACAATAAAATAGGCTGAAGTCTGGAAATGATGACCCTCATAAATTAATTTAGAGTTTCATTCCATTTCTCATAACTGGCATTTTATCCAATAAACAGATGGAGCATTTATCATTTAATATGTAATCGCAGCTTTTGCGCGATGTTACTTTGTTGAAAATCATTGCTTTCCCTCAGAAATGAACCTTTCAGAGCTTTATTTAAAGCAGAAGAAATGATCAGAGATATTCATATTTTCCAGAAAACGGAATCTCTGGAAAAAACAAATAGCCTAGATATAAATGACAATTATCCGTACGGGACTAATAAAATTAGGTCTTTTAGAATAGGGTTGACGAAACGAATACTATCATAGTTATATAGATGTAAAAGAATTCGAACTCCGCGGAGGGGAATGAAGACGAGAACGGTCTAAATTACATGAATAAGAAGTTATTCCACATGGTGGAGCTGCAAATAATGGATATTTAAAATTCACTGCACTACATTCAGAAAAAACATGCCATGCCGCAGATCAAGGAGTCCTTGTCCCAAATATATAACATTTTTAATTAAACTGAACCTCTCTTCAGACACGTTAGGGCACTCTTTCTTCATTAGATCATCAAAAAATTAATGAACTGCTTCGGAATTATCTATATCACACTCATGGAACATATTGATAAGGGCATCAAAGGCGGCATCTTTTAACAAGCAGCTGGGAACAAGGAGATTGTATGTGAGGAAAAGACTAAAAAATAGTTCAATAACAAAGAAAAGGACTTTTCTCTGGCCAAAACGACTCCTTAAATTAAAGATGACTTAGTGTTAATTAAATCTAATAAAATGGGCGGAATCTCCCTCTATAACTAGAACTACGCTCGCCACATCAGCACTAACCATTTTAGCAAGGCTAAAAAGCGAGAGTCAAAAAAATAGCTTAGTAAATAGGAATTTAATCGATAAGTGCAAGAAGAGCTCAATTAATTGCCTTATGAGACTTCTATACCGGACGAGAATGTTAACTTTTTTGCTTTTAAGTTTAAGTACGGACGTGAAAATTCAGTAGTAACCTTTCATGACGAACTACAGTCGATCTCTAACTTTTTTCGGGAGTCACAAAATTAAGCGTTCTAGTTTTTGAACAAGACTAAGGACCAAAACGCAGCGATGAGCTATGATGATGAATTCCAGGATACGATAATACAGATGAAGATATAGAAAGAGTAAAAGATGCGGTAATTTGCTTAAAAGGTCAAGGCTGCCTTCCGATCGGTCAAACGCAAGACAAAGAACAGTCTATAAACCATTTAAGGCAGGATGAACAAAATGTAGCAATTGAAGCAAACGATGCTGCCTCCCGTCTGTCATGAAAAATAAACCCAAACCACATTTAACTTGGACTAAGAACTGAAATCTCTTTATAGAAAGATAACAGATGCAGAGGAAAGATATAGTATCATGGTGGATATAAAGCGGAAGGAGATGGAGGAAAGTCTGTCGATGGGTATGGAATTGTAAAATTAATTGGGCATCAAAAACAGAGAGGTGGTCTATTTGAATCTCAAAATAGAAGAAGATGGTCTGGTTATCTCATCTCTGAATAAAAGACTCAAGTTTCTCAATTAACATCGCAAATTAACCGAAAAAATAAGCGTATCAAAGCAAAGCATTGAGACCAATAAAGTTGAAACTTACCACGAAATCAAGGAATAGACGTAGGAACAGAATACAGTTGTGGAAGAAAAAGCATTGGAGTCAATACGAAAGCAAAGAAGGATGGCGAAACTGATGTTGTTGTAAAGAAGACGAGGCACAATGGTAGAAGAAAAGTCCAATTTCATGAAGAGATTCACTCAGCCCTAAGTCCTCTCCAGAGCGCCTTCTGAAGGTTTCCTATAGAAGTGGAAACTCTCTGAGATCGCTTAGAATTATCATGAGTAGTAAGATTTAAACGACTCATCTTCAGATAATTCAAACCGCAATAACCTCATAGCCAGCACAGATAATTAAATGCTGTCAAGAGCCAATATGGAGCGCACATCTTTTGGCAAATTTAATGTATCGGACAAATAGATCAGTAAATCCATTCATAGCATTGCCGACTATGACCGGCCGACGAAACTGAAAAAGGAAAACAGCGGAACTAACTCAGAAATTATCAATAATATTCGTAAATAATCATTTTTGAATAAGATTCATGAGGACATTGCGGTCGGGGTTGAAGAGTCAAACTTCTTTGAAGATAGCGATGAGGATAATGGATCAGATAACAAATCGTTACAAATGAGCCCTCAGTAAATTCATAGAATTGAAGAGATGATTAAAAAACAGATGAATCGGACAAAAGAAAATATCGTAAAGAGAAGAGAGTCGAAAAAGCTGTCAGTCTTTTCACAGAGAAGGAAGACGGCAAACTAAAGCGAATTCAGCAAATAAAAAAATGATAAAAATAAAAAATAGGTTTTAGCAAAGGAGGGTAAAGGGGAAGGAGCCAAAACAAAGGGAAGCTTTAGAGTGACAAGTTCCAGCTCAAATAAGATCGAAAGAGAGTCGCCTGTCAAGGTAATAGATCACAGACGAGTTGAATCTTCATAAAAAAGAAAGAAGACTGAGATTCACCTGCTCACGCAACAAGATTAGCCCAATATAAGCGAGAGGTCAGTAAAATCGATAAAATCTTTAAAAATATTAGAGTAAAAGTAAATTGCTGATGGAGCTGACGAGAAAGAATAAAAAATGGATGCTTAAAAGTTGAAAGGAGTTGAAAAAGTTGAGATTGAGACTAAGCCATTACGAGAAAGAGTAATATGTGCAAGCGAATACAACGTGATAGTCTATCCTTGTGATAAAAAGCCAGAAACAATACAAACAGAAGGCAATGAGGATCTGACCTTGCAGATCTATCAGTAGAACTAAGGTAATAAAGTTAACTTAAAGAATAATAATAATCGCTACTCTGACTGCGGCAAAGGGGGCAGCAACAAATAATTAAGTAGATTCAGAAACAAGAACTCTCAATTAATCAGTAAGTAGGTTGGAAGCAGTAAATTTTGTAAAAAGCCATCAAGCAGCATCCATCTCAGAAGGAGTAAGGAGAATAAAACTTAGGCCATGCTCAGATACGTTAAACACTCATAAAATACTTGCAATGATGCTAGTGAATCGGATAACGAGCAAGTACGTGGCATATTCGCGGATTAAGAAGACAAACCCATTGAATCAAATGAAAATGATCACCAGTAATAAAAAGCATCCAATCAATAGAGAAGA
>Ga0302186_10000485_pt1 | contig 35584 bp, 24 predicted proteins | sample II_Bog_E1_2_FD_198782 | JGI IMG/M metagenome (GOLD analysis project Ga0302186, IMG submission 198782) | Peat permafrost microbial communities from Stordalen Mire near Abisko, Sweden - II_Bog_E1_1 | ecosystem: Environmental > Terrestrial > Soil > Wetlands > Peat | place: Sweden: Abisko... | reverse complement strand
CTAATATCCCAGCAGATAATGTCTATTATCTGACCTCTTTTTGCGATCAGCAAACTGCTTGCGGTAAATCTTGTGGCAATTGCAACTGGGCATATGCCGCTGATTCACAAAGGTTCAAATGTGGTTCGACAATCAACTGTGCCAGATCAGGAAAGGCTCTCAATCTTGAAGTCATTGACTATGGGCCCAATTGTGACCTATAAAAAAAATCAGGAAAGCCAATTATTGATGCCAGCTATTCAACCTGCAAACTATTCACTGGCTCAACTTCATGCGGATGGAGCGACAAAATTGCAGTGACTTGCAAAAAGGTTGGTTCTCCTAACTATCTCGGTAAGCTGCCAATTGGAGAGTGCACTTGGGATCTGAGCAATTCTTAACTTCCCTACTGTCATCTTGAAGAAACCAAAAATGTCTACACCTTTGAAAACATTCACGAATGGGTCTAAAAGATATAACTTGAAGAAAATGTTGATGTCCTTCTTCTCCAGTAATGAGATGATTCGAATAAACCAAATATCATTCAATTGAAAATTAAAAATCATCTTACTTTTACATATTATTTACAAAATTATTCTATTTGCCAAAAGAATGAAGATCAACTTCATCAACTATAATGCTTAATTGTTCGACGGTGAAAATCTTTAAAGAAAATGCCGTTATCCCAGCGTGTTTTTATTGGCGGAATTTTATAGGCCTCCTTTTCAGTTACATTTTCAGGACTGAGACCCTAAGGCACCTGCATTTTTTATAAAGGGTTGGGCTGCATAAATAAGGCAAAAGTGTTTCTCCCTACTTTTTTGCCTGCCAGCTCATCACTTCTAACCACACAGTGTGGAGTAGCTTCTAGTGTACCGCCCGTCAAAATTTGGGTGCTTTCTCCCAACTGAAAAGCGAGCATATCTTTTGGAATTGATATTCTTGCAATTTCAGCAAATCTATTTTTAGCATACACACCTCCTGTTTGCAGAGGATAGGAGATTTATTTACCATGTTCATCGGTATAAAGAGCACTTGTGAGAGCCGTTAATGATCCATGATCATTATGCCATCCACACCAATCATCCAATCCTTAACCTTTCTAATTAAAAGGATAATAGTGAAGAATTCTTCCGACATGAGCACGTCCAGTGGTAATGATACTGTTTAAGTAGTTGTGTGGATAGGAGGAAACTCGAGATTCGGCAAAAGAGTCAATTTGAAGAGCCAGCAATGCTCCAACTTCTATCATAGTTCTTGATAATGCCTTTACATTTGTTTATCTAAGTATTAAGAGGAATACATTGCAGGTATGTCATCCACCCACTTGTTGGAGCAAAAAAGACTTTTTTCAAGAGGAGTAAAATATTTTTCATCTTTTTTAGTTATAGGGTAAGGTTCGTCAGTTGCACAATTTACATAGTAACTTCCCTTCGAGGTGTCATATTTACCTTGAAACTGTTATACTCCACATGACCATCCTTGACTATAAAAAATTTCAGGGCGTTCATATTTTTGAAGGGATGCCTTTGGTAAATTGGCAAGTTGATGAAAAAGAGGAAGGGTATTTTTGCGCTGTTGAGCATAATTAGGGATTCCATTAACAAAAACAATTCCTAGTCCTAAGTTAAGCGATATGTACCTTTGGGCCCGTAGGCATCTTAAATGAGAGGTTTCAGATTTTTCCTCTGCACTAGGTCTTGATATTCAATAATAATTTGGGATGCGCTACTAATCCTAAAACTACTGCTATGAAGAAGCCTCATCATGTTATTTCTTCTCCTTACCTTAATAAATAATTTTGTATATTATAAACATATCCGTCAATGTAATATCAATTAACATTGGCAACCTAAATTACTGTTATTCTCATATATTATGAGATCTAACTTTAGGAAAATAACTTTGATTGACTTTTAACTGAATTAATAACTGTTTAGTGAACTCTAAACTGAGTAAAAATAAAATAATTTTTAATGCCTTGAATAGTTTAATAATAGTCAAATCAGTACTTTTTATTTACATTTTAATTGGTACTGATCTGTGCTTCCATATTTTATTTTAGCAATTGTATAATAATAAATACGATAAAGATATTAGATATGATATTATTATTTTTTAAGCTTCGATATCCATTTCATTGGTACAGTTACCATTGCTTATCGTTGACCTAATAACTAATTTATGATCTTTTAATTTTTTTGCCGTAAACTGATTGAAATCCCTAACGGGACAGTATTACTTTACTGCACGCGAAGAGTTTTGATAATTATAAAATTTAGGAATCTCAGCATAATGAAATATTAAAGCTTCAAGTTTAGGTAATTTACCTTGATATCTTTGATTGAAAATGATCCTATATATTAAATTGACCAGTTAATATACTATCAAATCCATCAAAGAAGTATAACCAAAGAATGTTTTCCTCAAAACAATCCGATTATAACTAGGCCTTTGTCGGAGTATTTTCTTTGATTTTATGTTAGCTGTTGGCCTTGTATGAACTCCACTCATTAGGAGCAAAGTATCTGTCTATAAAACCAATATGAAGATTACTCGCAGAGTAATCGACATATTTGGGGTTTGCCACGAAAAAGGTCAACAATAATGATTTTATTGCGTGTTGTTAGATCTCGATAAAGAATAGAATGATATTCAAATAGAATATGCTGTCATTTATGTTTTCTAATGTGTATTATTACTAAATTGATCGTAAAATATAAATTTTATTGACATTTGCCAGCTATAATATAAGATTAATCTTGCAATTTTACAAATACTTTTGTTTAATTCCCCATAATGCTGCTAAATATAATTTGTTTTAATATCCTACTAAAATTAACTGATATAATCATCAGCAACAGCCTTTCTTTTAGGGTACAGTTCCATCTCCTACGGGATTTGTATCGAGACCACTCCTCAAATTGACGCGTTCATCTTTTGTATGTAATCGTTCAGTCGATTGCTTAGCTCGTTATATTTCTAAATTTTGTAGCTTGTACTTTATGCTAATTCTGAAAATACTGTTCTTAAACTTTTTAGATCACTCACACAGGTTTATTTATAGCTAAGATTCCAGGTTTGAGCAAAACTTTAAGCTTCTTCTTTTGAAACAACTCGTTCATTACTTCTATCAATCTTATTTCCAACTAAAACTATTTGAACATTTTCCACAGCTCTTTCACGCAATAATTCCACCCAGTATCTTACATTGTCGAAAGATCTGTGATTTGTGATATCGAACACAATCAACGATCCTAGGGCTTTTCGCAACTGACTTGATAAAAATAATGCATACTCCATCGTAATAGAACGGTACTGTTATTGTCCAGCAGTGTCCCACATCTGAACTTTGACTCGCTTATTATCAGACAACGTTATTAATTTTGTTGAATACTCCACTCCGAGAGTTGGTCCCACAATCTTTATATTTGGATTTTCCTTTCCAAAAGCTTGAATGATATGTGTCTTGCCTACACCAGAATCCCCTAATAATACGACTTTATTAATATCAAACTTACCTCGAAAGACATCATCATATTACTCGTTTGCCATTGGATATTATAATAATAGTTGAGACTGATAAAACGTTAAAGCATTAAAATCAATAAAAATTAAAGCTTTAAATAATCTAAGTTTTCACATATTCATAGTTGATAGAATCGTAATTAATCATCAGGTAAAAAACATTATCGTGCCCACCTTATGTTCAGTCCTCATAATTTGAAAACATGAATTAAAAGTTAGTAAATCTTAGAAAGGGAATATATAAATTATATCTGTTAAAAGCCTTCTCCCATTAAAAATCAATTACTTTCAGCAGCAGTAGGATGACTATGATCTACATTTTATTAAGAGTACCTTAGCCAATAAACTAAAAATAGATGCATATAAGATAAATCGATGATACTTCCATATTGAAATCTATATGGTCAATGGATTGTAACTTTATAAGGATAATTCATTTGAGAAGTAATATGTTTGATGCATCAGGATAAGCCAAAGACAATCCCAAACTATCATCAAAATCAGAAATGAGAAGCAAGAATACACGTAATATTAAAAAGAATGTGAAACCAGTTTTTATTGATCAGCTTCAAAGTTAAATTAATAGCCGTTTTTCTTTTCTTCCCGAACAGAAAGTTTATTTTCCACATAATTAATTTGTATACATGTATATATCTTGTTTATCTCTTCTTGTTTCCACAAATAGTTTTCCATGAGACTATGATTTAGCAAAATGAGGGTAAAGAAAAGCTTTATCAGGCAAAATATACGTCAATAAAGTTGTACTTACTGTAAACAAGACTGAGCTCAATGACAAACAACATTATATTCACATATACGATGAACCGGTAATATTTTTATTAGTTAGTTAGGTTGGCGTCACTGCTTTAGCTCTTCTCTTCGTATTATTTTTTCACGTCTTATAAAATATTATCCATTTCTTTCTCAACTGGTAATTATTTTGGAATTTCTATTTCTTCTCTTTGAGTTGTTGCTTTTTCCTTAAGAGTTTGAGAATTAAATTTGTCAATCAGAGTTAAGGCATTTAAGTTAAAAGGCAAGCAAAAATCCTTTAAATCATGGATAAATTATTAATTTTCTTATTTGATGAGATTAAAATCTTCAGTCACTGCATTAAGGTGACTAAAGTCATTATTTTGCTTATATTTAACTTTTTATATTGATATTTAATGCTTTCTTTCTAATTTATATCATACTTACGATTGTTATTGACTATCTTTTGAATAATCATGATGATGGTATCGATATAGACCTTCATAATTTCTATAAGAGTGGCTGAGTGTTTAAAATAATGAGTCCAGAATTAATTGAGGAGATCCTCTTCAAAAATATTTCCTTACTAGCTATTTAATAAAATTGTACCAAGAAGGAGTTTAATAAATTGTGAACATCTTTTTTATCACATATTTTGTTTATATCGATCTTTCGCTTCTGCAATTTCAGCTTGATTAAGTCAAAACTCAATGTGCGGAATTGTTAGAGCTAAAATTCATATCTTTTCTTTAGAGCGAGAGCATTTGCTTTTGGCTTCTACATATAGCTGTTAGAGTTAATTATATTTATAACTGATTGGATTAAATAATTTAAACAAGACATTATCTCTATTGAATACAGGTCGTGTAAATTTATTGAAGTAAAATCGATTTTTGTATGTTATCTCAATTATTAATAGAAATATAATGACTCAAGCCAATAACAAATCTCAAAGACCGTTACTTTTTAATAGCAAGGCAGACTTACATCATTTTGTTTATGGAAATGCTTCTCAAGCTGATTCCTTGAACATTCCCATCACTGCTGCGAGAACAGTTCCTTCGTTCTATCCCAACACTTCTCTTTTCGATCGTTATAATAAACTCAATTTGTTACTCAGCGATTGTGATCCCAGAGACATACAATTGCTGACTAAAAATATAATTGTCCATTAGTAGCCTCTAAGTTAGTATTAGTTGAATAATTTAGACAATTGGCCGAAGAAATAGCAATTGGAATATAGAAAAAAATTGGCCAAAAACAACAAGCAAAGCTTATGCAAACCGACTCGCATTTTCTCCAATAAAGGCGAGTTTAAAATTTATTAAATACTGCCCCTCAATTGGTACCTTCCAAAGAGTACTTGCAAAACGAGATAATGTTTAATTACAAAGAAATGGGATAACTGAAACGAAAGCAGAAGAATCAATTTCTTTCAGAGATATAAAACAAAATTGCTGAAGCTTAGAAATAGATTCAATAATTGGAACATTTACAGAAGGAGGAACAAATGGAAATGGGCGATTTAAATCATTATCAGAATACAGTTGCATCCAACTTGACTCGAAATGTAGAAATAGGAAAGATTAAACAGAAAGTGGAGCTAGCTACGGGTTTTGAAATGTTTGAAGAAAGAGGATAACCCATGAAGATCCATCAATAAATGGAACCAAGATAGATTAACGAAGTAGTAGAATAGCATTGCAAACTTAATGAAGAAATTTTGTAAATTGCAAACCTTGCTCGTTTCAAAAGGCAGGGAAAATCTGGAGATAAAAATATGACTGCAACTACTGCAAATAACTTTGGAAATACTTGTATAAAAACTAAAAAAGAGTCAAAATCTCTAATGAGTACAATGAAAAACGTTTTGAAACCAAAAAAATGCAGCAAAAAATGATTGTTTTTATCGTATTTATGGGGTCACTTCAATATTGATGCAAACTTTTGCCATTTATGATAAATATTATAGGGTGACTCATATCTTGATCTAGAAGACAAACTTAAGAATATATTTGTTGTATTAATGATCATGAATCTTTAAAAATTACATTGGGAAACTTTATCTTTAACCACTATTTCATTTATGGATTTTTTTAAATGCTCACACCCTCTTAGTTGATCTCTGAAAAGCAAATATCAGCAAACTGAGTTGGAATCAAAGATTGCATGTTTATTTAATCGATGGCTGGTAATTTTTTAAAAGATAACTCAGTTAGTCTCGGATTTTATTAAATCCATACTTGAGTTAAGATAGGAAAATCAATTAATTATATTTTTGCTAGATTAGTGCGGGCAACTGAAAGGGAAAAGAGAGATGGACAGTTTTGTAATGAAAACAACTGAAGGTCTTAGTTATCATCAGCATCCAATTATTGAAGAGAAGGCATATCTTAAATTTTGAGAGTTGTAAATTTATTTTAATAAAGATCAAGAATTTTGAGAGCGGGAAGATTTCTATATTCAAATTTTTGCAGTTTATTTTTTTCTAAAGATAACTCTTAAAGAGAAGGCAGATCTGAAGTTACTAAAGAAGTGAAATTGTTTTCATCTAGTCTAAGAATTTTGAGAGAAGGAAGATTGCTATATTCAAAATTCTACAGCTTACTAGACTCTAAATGTAATTCTTAAAGAGAAGGCAAATCTGAAATTACTAAAGAAGTGAAATTGTTGTCAAAAAGTCTTATATCTTTCAGAGAGGAGTGTTGGCTATATTCAAAACTTTAAAGTTTATTTCCATATCCAAACAAGTATTATAGAGAGATCAGAGCTGTAATGTTAATAGAAGTTAAACTGTTGTGGGCAAAGTCAAATAATTTTAGGCAATTAATTTTAGTGGCAGTGTTTTGTATTTATTTATTTTAAAAGCTGTTGATGTTTTCCGACTAAAGCCCAGATTCTATATTTTCAAATGATATGCTTTGTATTTTGTTTTTTCGTATCCTTAATTTTTCCAAATAAGCTAATTTTTACATCTTAATATATTCAATTTAATTTCCAGTCAAGTTAAGATCCTTCATCTCAATAAAATTGTATAAAATTGATATGTCTTTGATCTTATTAAAACTCAGATTCAAATTCTTTATGTTCTTGCACATACTTAACCATGAAGGCAAACAGACCATATCTATCTACAAGGCAGTTATGAATTTTATCTGCGAAAGAATTTTTAAAATCTATTTACCTCCGAACAATAATTTGTTTTTACTGTTGTCATCAACCAATGTGCTCATTATCTATAATTTTTATTTGGAATTAAATAGCAAAGACTGATTTTTATTCGTTAGAATATTCAAAATGCTGTCTTTCATTATTTTTTATCTACACTTTTTGTTCAGTACTATCAGTTTATCTTCAATTTCTTAAGGCTTAATAAACTTTAAATACTCTGATATTTTAAGATTAATTGATGTTGATTCTTATGAAATATATGTATATTTAGGCATCTTTTATAGGTTGTGTATTTTTTAAGTGATGTCTTTGTATTGAATCTTGTCTCCATTGAGTGGTCCTATTAAGCACATATTTGCTGTTATCTCTGATAGATAAAATATGCCTTAAGATTTCTATTTTCCGAACAGACTAAATTAAAGCACATTCTTTTTTTAATTTATGCAAATAACAATTTTTATTGGCTATATCTATTTCTGTAATTAATTTGATTGTTATTTCTATTATCCTAATTCTCTATAGTTATTCAATCTCTTAATTTGCCCATTTTATAATTGTTGTAAAATCCAATCAGATATTTTTCGCTTCGTTAACAATTTTTATGCCAGAAATAATTTTTTTTATATTATTTTCTTATTTTTAATGTGTTAATTAATAATCAAACAGTCATTGCATATTGATTGTTGCAGATTGCTCCTTTTTAACAACTTCTCATTCTAGGATAATTTTAATTTATCACAATGCTAACACACAAAAATGTTGTTAATTTCTTGTTTTTTATTCTATATTTATTAGGACTTTGCAATCTATTATTTTACGGGGGATTTTTCATTATTTTATTGATTATATTGATCGTTTAAATCCAATTCGTTTGCTTATATCGATAATGATTATTGTCTTTTATTTGTTTTAGGTTCATAATATTGATCAGAGGAAGATGATGATGACACGATGGGATCATGCTGGGATATAATAGTGGCACATTCAGATAATACTCCAAATTTACCTCTTGTGAGTTCATATAGAAAATGTGAAAAATTGTAATAGTTTTCTTCTTTACTCGCCATCTTCTGGATTGACATTTGCAGTTCGCATTGTACCTTTCCCATGAACAAGTAATTGATAAGAATGTTGTTATCTTTTGTATCTAATTTATTTTTTATCCGCACTAACTTAAAAATTTATTCCCCATGATCATTGGCTTCATCAAGAATGTAGAGAGTCTTAAGCAAACGAATAAAAGTGGCTTCGTTACAATGAAACTTAGATCTCATTAGATCTCCAATTTTAAATACCACAAGATTAATATCATGTTAATAGGTTATACCTTATTCTTTCAACTCTACATGGCCTGCCTGAACCAAAAGATGAATGAGGGAAGAAACATACTATCTCATGAACTAAATTAGTAAAGCCTTCATCTTGGATGCCATTACTCTTGTCTCAGAATATCTTTTTATGAATTGAGAAATATCCTTGCTTTGACTATTGTCTTACGCCAAAAAAATGCTCTGAAACTTTTTATTTTGAGTCATCAAATGCTATTTTAATTTCTATTTTTCTTTTTTTTTCTCAGCAATCTGTTTAATTAATTCCTGTTTCACCCATCTTTATGGAGTTAGTAATTAATAATCAAGTTTTTTTAAAGGATAAATTCTTTTTGTAACATGGATTTACGGATGGTTAAAAATATCTTCCAAATTTTCAGCCCATTTTGTAAGTATTCTCAGTATTGCTGAGTTTTTGACTGAGAAATTTTTATTAATGATATCTTTTTAGCTGAAAATACAGCAATTGGATGGAATCTTTTGTCCAATTGCAAAATCGTGTCTCCTTTTCATTTCATCCATCATTTTTTATTTTTTACTTTCATCGATCAATTGTACTTTTTAAAATTACTTGCAAATTGGCTTCTTCATATAATCTAAAATCTTTTGTTTTAAATCTTAATCACTCATTTATAACTTTTTTATATTTAGCTACTGATCCTTGCTCAAGGTTTTTTATTATTTTAAATTTTAATCTGATTCCATATTCTCTAGGCTATCAATAGGATTTTGAAAGGAATCTTCTTGGGAAACCCAAAATAAATGCTCACTAAAAGCTACAAATTTTTGAAATAATGTTTGATGGAGAGGATCTGTGTTACTAATTTCACTTGTCACTTGAATGGCTCTGTTAACTACCCTCATTATATATTATGTGTAGTCTCCATCATCTTGCTTGGTCAATCTAAGATTTTGAGTAAAAAGGAAATCCATTTATTAGTTGCTATTTCTGTCAATGGAAAGAAGAGTTTTCCTCATTTTATGGGTGCCACCAGTGGATGGGGCCTGGGGGTAGTAGGGAGTAATATTTTTAAGGACTTATTTGAGGGTGTTATTTGCCAATTAGCACAAGGATTGTTTTAATAATAATTGTTATTATGATTTTTAAGCAATTATTTGTTCCTTGACAAGAGTTTTCATGACTTACTTGATGATTGAGTGAACATTAAGCAGTATGTTTTTGGAGGCATAGTCTTTGCTTTAGGAGTCCTTTAGTTTTCCCTCCATTAAATAATTAAAGCTGATAGAAACAACATTTTCCACAACATCCACGAGATATTATTCTATGTAATTGCACAAAATTTAATAGGCCTTGCTTTTTTTATCAAAATGATATATTTTCGAATTTAATTCATTGCTATTTACCTAAAAAGGTATTTCTAGGATAAATTCGAATGGATGAGCAAGAATCTGGTCTCTGGGATCTAAATGTTGCCTGAAATGCTCCCCATATTTAGATTTGGATAAACTTTTTTTGTTTGAAATAGTTACTGAATGATGCATAATATTTTTGTTAATGTTTTATTTTGTAATTAGGCTTAAATGTTAATTTTTTTGTAAATTATTTTTTTCTTAAAGATATTTCTCCTCTTGGTTTGTTGATTGGTTTTTTTATATGCTTTAATAAATATTTTTATTGTCCATTTCCGATATTTTTTCTCCAGAATAAGCTGAGTTGTCATGAATATATGTTTAATTTACCTTTTAATCAACATTTTGGTTCATCACTTCAATAGTATCTTCTTTAGAATTGTTTCCGTTTTCCATCATAATCTTCTTTATTGCCTGAATAAGAGAATTCAATAATTGAGTATCATCTACAATATTTCCTATACCCTGATTTGCCTGTCCTCTTTGATTGAGGTTGTCTATTTTGTTGATAAAATTCATATTGCTCATGCAAAATGGTTGGATACAATTTAAACAAATAAAATTTAACATTCGTAAAAATTACTATAAGACAAATATCACAATAATAAAGTTACTGACCAGAAAATAACTTTCATAAAAGATATTTTAATATTAAATCTATTCGAAAAGGATGATTAATATTATTTCTCTTGAGTGAGTCAGTGTGTTGACATCTTTTCAATGAAGAAAGTTCTCAGATTTTTACTTCTGTTGGAGGATAGAAAAGAATATTCCCTCATCAATGGATTTCTTAACTATTATGAGATGATAATAAGTAATATATCAGCAGAAACCACCAATTTAATATGATTTAATTATTTATTAGAATGAATTTAAATCGAAAATATATTTAAATTATTTCATTAATAAAAAGGAGTCGCTAAGATTTATTTATTTTTGTTCGAGGGAGAACGAGATGAACGAGATATTCAGATTTTGATATTTGTATGCATATTTATAATTATTAAATTGTAAGTAGTCTCATTTTATGTTTAAATAATTCAAGCGTTATTGTGATGTATGATCAATCATTTTTATTCTTCTTCTTCATCAGAAAGCACTCCTTCCTCTGGATCGATTTGAATGTTCATGGCCTCCTCAAAAAAGCTACAATTGAATTTTTATAAGTTTAAATCTTCCTTATGGAATTCTATCTTTTTATTCTAAGTTATATAAAGCTTACTTTTAGTTATTGAGGAGTTTATATGACTGACAATTAAAGATGAGTCACCACATCGAGGTCGAAATAGCAGTCACTGCGAATACCAAGTTTAAAATTATAAGAGCCTACTTTTGGTTGTTTATAGGCAATTTTGCCAATGACATAGTTTTTAGTTTCTGAAAACTCAATCTAAATAGGCAAAGTATTACATCACTGAAATGGAATAGTTCCGCACCTTCTGATACGATCAGATATATTTTTTCTTTTTTTGGGAATGGATAGTTTTTGAGTAGACAAAATCCACTAGTTGGATATTTTTTTTATATTTTGTACACTATCTCTGCAAAGTCAGAAGAAGTAACTTGTTTGACTTCTTTATTTGCCACTTTAATCTTCGCATCAATTTTGTAAACTGGAATATTTTTAAATTGCTTCAGCAAGTCTGTTCTTCGATTTTAAGGATAGAACTTGAGATATTCGCCGATCCTGTCGTTGTTGAGAACTTAATAAAAATTATTGATTGGATGTTGGGCTGCAATTTACAATTATTGAGGAGTGAGATCGAGATTAAGTTGCCAATTATTGGCCGCCTAAATACTCTGTTTCTAAAAAGATCTATTGAGATAAGATCTTTCAAAAGCAATGAGAAGTTCTAGTCCTTTGCTGCCTAAATAGATAATCCTCCATCTGGGGTTTCCGAAAATTGCAAAATTATGATTGGCTTTTTGCGTGAATGGAAAAAGGCAAAGGTGCATTTTAGTCATCATATACTCCAACTTTTCTCTGAAGTCAGCATTACTAAAGTCTCCTAATCCACAGATATATCGGTATATTTCCCAAAATACTTTTAGCTGGTTGTCACTGAATGTATCAAGAAGAGACCATTTGTTTTTTTAATTTTTATCCAACTATTTCATCAGCAAATCCTTTTATTCTCCAGAGATAGGTCCCAGATTACCATCGGTATAGAGTTATTTGAAAGAAGACATCATATAAACTGCATTAATTATTGTCAGCTCCTCCGTAGTTACACATTAAAAAAGAGTATCATAGCTTGATATAGAAACTCCATTGGGATCTAATGATGAAATGTGATTATTCCAGTTCAGCATAATAGCAGGCATAATTATTAAAAATATAGACAGTACGATGGGGAGGACAAAGTAATTGTACTCTGCTTTAATAAAAAAATTGGGCAGTCCAATTCCAATTCTGAAAGCACTGTTTCCATCAGGGTTACCATATTTAAAACAACTCACCTTTTTCTATTCATTCGTAAAGCACTCATAACTTTTGGAAATTAGGATAAATTTGGCATGAGCCGCTGGGTTTCCGATATTTTTGTCGGGATGGTACTCCAATGCTAGTTTTCTTTATAGGGAATAAGATACCTGTAAGATTTTTTAATTTCTTTGAGGGTAGCCTCTTTTGTGACACCTAATATTTCATAGGGATCAAAACCTTTGAGCTTATTCTCAGCATTAGCTGCCAATTCATAAATATAAATTGTCAAAATGATCAGCACAATGAGAATGAGAGTCTTTCCCAAAAGAGAACGATTAAATACCCTTCTAATCTTCTAAGATCTTAAATTCTTTATTTTTTTGGTAAATATTTCAGCTTTTTTAAGTCTTCTGGAGCCATCTATTCTCAGTTTAAGTAAATTGTTAATGATGAAGCCAAATGTGGTAATTGCTCCTACAATTAGCATACTGGCTATGAAGTATAGAAAGGCTGTGTCATCATATTGAAGATTGCTGTCATCTCCTTTCTCATTAAAGAAAGACATTTTCTGCGCAACACGTAACTTTATATAAATATAATCTTGGATCTCAACTTTATCGCATATCCAAGGAACAAAGTATATAAATCAATTATTCAACAAATTGAAACTTTCAAGCAAAAATGAAAGCTCATTCTGAGGAGTAAGAGTAAGAGAGTTCACTACAAAATTTCAGTTTGAATTTCGTTTAAATTTGACTCATAATTTAAATTATAAATCTTCAACATATGAAGGTGACTTATCTCAATCGTCAATCCAGTTTTCACGGTCAATGAGCTCTTCTTCTAGAATATATTTTCCCTCTTTATATTTTTGATCTTCATCATCTGCAGCTATCTTCATGTTATATATAGTACATATTTCCACCCCACTGCCTTGTTGCTAGCACAAACAGAACAAAATATATCGCAAGTGGTATGCATACCCGTGGTTAATCTTTTCCGTTCAATTTTTCCCATTGTGACATTCATCCTAAATCAGCCAACATGTACACTGATGTAAAAAGATAAGCCGAACCGTGCTGTCCTCGAAATGCTTTGGAAACGAGTTCACTTAATTTGCTGAGATGAGTTTTACACTTGCTGCAGATATAGATGTTGTTTCCCTCGATAAATTATACAAAAACCTTAGGCATTCAAATATTATGAGACAAAAAAGGAAGCCTCATAACTATTTATCTTTTTCATGATTTGATATTATAAAACATGAAAATCATGATAGAATATTAGAAAGTTCTATCTATAACTTGCGGTTTGTTTTTCTATTCTCCTGTTTTGCTTTGCCCGTATGAAATTTAATCCACTGATGCTGGAGAATTTACTTGGCAGAAAGCCGATTAATGGGGTTAACCTATAACATTTTCAGAAGAAGATCTTTAGCCTATGCGGATATCCCTTTAGGAAGAGTTATTTACTCAAAGGTCATCTATTTTAATTGCTGTTGTGGAAAGGGAGCTTGACCTGTTATAAGTTCATACATCAACACACCGATACTCCAACAATCTATTTTATTATTGTAACTTTCTCTATTCGCCACTTCAGGCGATAAATAATCCAAAGTACCGCAAAGAGTTTTTCTTGGCCTGGTGGTGATGATGGACCAACCAAAATCAGCAATTTTCAAGTTATTGCCAAAACAAATAATATTTTATGGCTTTATGTCCCGATGCATAACTCCTAACTAATGAAGATAAGCCACTCCATTAGCAATTTGTGAAATATAGACAGCAACTGTTTGTTAGTCGAAAGGCCCTTGCTTGATAATTTTTTGATAGAGATTGCCCTAGCCTACTTCCATTGCAAGATAAACTTCCTCGGAATTGATATTAATACCGTAAGCAGGAAGTACATTAGGGTGGCGACAGCAAAGATGAATTTTTAGTTCGTCAATGAGATAGTCTATCTTGACATCTTTTTTTGCAAAAGTTTTAATAGCGACAATCATTGAGCTCACATTAGATACTGCTAATATGATTTGGCCTGTTTGGCTTTTCCCTAGTTTCTTAATCATTTTGAATTCATATTTCGGCTTTTTTGGTTTCAACTCCCATACCATTCTTAAAGTTTAATTCATATTATTATCAACTCTCCCAGCTAAGTCTTTTTACTTTTTGAAGTATCTTTGAGTACCATTTAGTTTGCCAAACGGTCTATTTTCAGTCATTTTTCGTTTCAGCTCCTCGAGTCTTCGAGCAGTATTTAGATTAGTTTGATATTATCTATTGTTTGTGAATGTCAATGGGTTCGTGCACGGTGAATTTTATCGAGGAGTTTTAGATCTGCTAAGTATTGTTAATTTCAAATTTTTATTGGGAGTGAGATTTTTGTGAGGACTATTATTTTTAATTTGCGTCATGATCAAAGGGGATTCATGTTAAGAAGGGTGAAACTTATAAATTCTCTTGAGACGTTCTATTATTTCTTTGGATCTCGAGCGAGCCGCGAATTATAAGCTTGTTTATTTCTTTTTTTCTTCTTCCGTTCTGATTCGTTTTCTCATCTAATATGATGAAAGTATAAATAAAAGATAGATAAACTGCCTTCATCAATTAACTAAGTAATTATAAATTAGCTGTTACTAAAATAAAGTAAAACTTAAACTGTAGATATCACTAAATGAAATAAAAACCCCACTGTTTGGACCGATCTTTTACAAACTTCGTGAGGTTATTGAGCATACTGCTGTCCTTGCTGCTAAAGGGGCATGGCTCAACTGATAGCAAATAATTGAGATCCTTATCAGACATGTTGTATTTATTCAAAATTTATTACAGCATTATATTAGGATTCATTGAACTCAAGTTGTCCTCTTGAATTTCTCGCTCATATTTTTTATAAATATAAATCTTCACCTCACCCACAATGTCCTTCAATAAAAAGTACTTTAGGGTCTCTTCTTCATCTTTAACGATTTTATATTTGGAATAGGGCGAGATCACATCTAAAAAGTTTTTACCTGGAAATATGCGCTGATTGAATTTTTAAATCGATTGCCTGCTGGGTAGATCCTTTAAGTAATATAAATTATATGAGTATGGATGATTTATAGGGTAAATGTCAACTGCTAAATTATTTCTTAACAAAAAGTAAGCTGTATGATACAGCTATCGCTTGTTCAAATCTAAATTCTTTTAGAATAGCTTTTTAAAAGATAGATTGTTAAAGGCAAACCCTTTATCATAGAGCTTTTTCACCCGGTCTGAATAAAGGACGTTGGGAAGATATTAAGTCAGTTTTGGTGGTAACATTATTAAAGTTTTATGTTAGATCTATTTAATAAATTTTTATGGAGGCTCTTCGATAATTACCTTATTACCAATTGTTCCTTCCCAAATTCCTCCGTCATTTTCCCTGACATGAAAATTTCTTCCTTTTATCCAACTATCATAATATTCTTTTAAGATTCTAAATATTGATATCTTTTATCTAATTCTTTTAGCTTCCTCGTGAATCTCTCTCGCTAATATTTTAATTCTAATTTATTAGAAAGGTTGAGTGTTATCTCTTGTGTTCAAAGTAAACAAATCTCTAATTCTTCTTCCCATTATTTGATTTTCCTCCATAATGCGATGAATCTCTTTGGTTAAAAAATAACTATGTCTCTCTTTGACCTCCAAAACTCCTAATAAAAAGGAAAGGCGATGCTTTGTTTCTTACAAGTCCTCAAAAGATTCCTGCCGCCACACTAAGCTAACTGAATTAATTATAGATTCATTATCTTCATGGTAGTCCAAAAAGACAGCACTATCACTCACAACAACTTCGGTTGGTAATAAATTTTTTCTTCTTCTATTTAGAAAGACTGATCTAGAAACAAGGACACAGTCATCATCTATTCCAAGGACTACTTGAGAGGATTTTTAATTAGCTCCAAATATTTCTACCACTGCCTTTTCAGGAAGAGCTTTGCTAGACGTTGTAATCAACTCTTTTTTCCGATAGATAGCAACTATATTTGCTCAATATGTACAATAGTCAAACGTATCTGAAATGTTTTCCAGTATGTCACTGGATGGCAATTTTTAAAATCCTTCCTGTTCCACGTGAATTTACTAATAAGGGTATTTATGTAAAACAAATTTGCCATAGTCTTTAGTATCGACAATTGTGATTAGCATATTTTATCTTATGTAATTTAGTTTTATAATGAAAGATTTAATATTGATACGTAGTTTCATTGAATCATTTGACTTTAAATATAAACTCATCGAGGTTCAGGAAGTCGTTGTCAATCAGTTCTTCAACCTCTCGCATATCGAACTTCATCCTATAACCGTTACTGGCGATCAAATAAGAACTCAATAAGAGAGCTTTTGTTTTAAGTAATTCAATGTCATCTATCTTGTCCTCCTTAATGATGAGATGCCTTTTCTCCTCGACTGCTCCAATTTACTCTCTCACTAAGTGAATATCCTGAGGTAAGAATTTATGTATTTTAGGTTTAATTCCAAGTTTAATTTCATTAAAATTTGGAGCATCAAAGACATGGCTTAGCTTAACTCCTATAAAATCATAGAAGAAAATCCACTGATGAGGATGGAATTCAGCTATTTGCATGAGAGAAATCATCTCAATTAGCTTAAGAGCAGCCCAGTGAAGATGTAAGCGATCTTTGTGTGCCTCCTGACTGAAAATGTTATTTAGAAGGAAAATAATCATTTGCCATAAGTTTGACAACAACTTTGCGAGTTTATCGGGACTCAGTCTTAGAATAAGAATTCTAATGCAAAAGAATATTAGGATTAGCACTGGCTGTGGGGCCTCTGCATTTTTAATGACCTCAATGATTTTATCAATAAGTTGATGTGCTTTTTCGTTGTATTTATCCTTTTTACCAGAATAAAGGATGAAGCAAATCCTTTCAAAAGACTTAATCTTTTTTTTTGTTTCAAAAGTATAGCTACTAAAAAGAGAGGAAGCCAATGACACTTTTTCTAAGTACTCCTGGAAAATATCGTGGTCTTTATTATTATCTATGAGAAGTTCAATGATCTTTGCCCAGCTTTGCAAAGTTCGACTACTGCATATGAAAAAGTCTTCCTTATTGAAAATTTGTAAAATTTAATATTTTAACTCTTTTACGAAGATATGCTTTTTTTATAGCAATCCCAAGATGAGCTCACTTGCTCCTTCAACGAGTAATCCGTTTCCATCTTTGTCTTAGACCAAAGGAAGAATAGCAACAGCAATTTAGCGTACCTTTTTAACAAGCATAATTTCGGTGTCATTTTGAAGGCAAGACAATATATTATAGCAAACTCTTTTTGCAATAATTAATCCCAGCAATCGACAATATTCGGCTCCTTTTGTGCTTGGAACCTAATCCCATTCGAGATAAGAGGGGTTCATTTGAGTTGGATCAGTCTTTATTTCATGATAAACTTGATATACGGAAGAAGGAAGGGGAAGCATTGAATTGAATTTGATTGGTTTTACACTAATTTAAATCTTGAGTTTTCCAGAACAAAGTGAAATGATATCGTTATGAATATTGATCAAATAGATCAATTATTTTTTTAATTTCTCATCTCTAACAATTTCCTTTGGGTTATTCTTAGTTATAAAAAGATCCACTAGTTCCACAAGAGAAAATAAAGTTAACACATTTTTTGTATTATCAAAAAATTTAATAAATTTGCAAAATGCCATCCATACACTCATAAGGTTATGAGCTTGGAACAAACTAGGGTTTTGGAAGTTATAATAACTAAAAGTTTGGCACATATGCAAGATGTCCTGTTCTATGTTCCTTTAAAATTATAAAGAAAGAGATTTTCTCTTTCGCCCTATTTTTTAAGGATTTATTGATTGAGCCATTATTGAATAAAAATGTTCTATTGGTAAGCAACTGAAGTTCAAGAGCTCAAGTATCTTCAGTTTTGTTTCAACATCCTTAAATGCTAAAGACCAGCATGTGACAAGAGCTCTCATTGTTTATTCAGGATAAGTATTCAGTAATACTCTTAATAAATTTATAATGAAACTTTCGACAGATTCCTCAGCTTCAAGTCGATTTTGAGCAATAACCAAGCCCTTATTATATTATAAAAATTGTTCATAGTTGAAAATGGCTAAGCCCTATCTTTCTAAACCATAGTGAGGTTTCAACTCAGAGAAAGTCCAGCAGGCCGCCATAATGGCAATGAGAGATGGTAATTAATTGATTAATTGTTTAGATATGTCATCAATTATTTTTTTTCCTTTTGAACTTTCTGGTCTTTTATGAATTTTTAAATGAGTATAAGATTTCAAACTATAAAAGCAGTATAAACCAGAATCTGTGTCATGCTGATTTTTTTATTTATCAAATGGTCTTAAATGCAAATTCAGAAAATGAGAGAGCAATTCTGTTATCCCTTCAAACAAAATCAATATCTATGCATTCTTTTGAGATATTTGTAGATCCTTTAGACTGGATGCTTCCACTTTTTTAGAGTTTACGTAGGCTATTTTTGTCGAATAAGTATTGATCACTCTGCTGATAACTTACCCGCAATTGGGATGGTATTCAAGCATTAAAGGCACACACTCATTTAAAAATTAAACAAATCTTTGCTTAATATAAGGAAAAGAACATGCTACTCCCTATAATATGGTCGAAGCAAGAATGCTTTGTCCAATAGCTTCTCGAAGAATTTTTGGATCAGATAACTTCCTGATTTAAGAATCAATAAGAATTAATTTTAGTAAATTTAACAGTTGAATTTGCAGCAAATGTTCTTCGTTGACTGTTGCAAAATGAAGAGATCTGAGTAGACTCTTAAAATGTTCCTTCAAAAGAAAATTGCTCAGTTACGGTGAGTTAATATTGCGAACAATAACTTCCAGTAATTAACAAGAAGATAGATCTATTCCTTCATTTTATTACTTGACAAATTTTGTTTAAGTAAATCGAACGACCAGCTTAAGTAGAGCTGCAATATAAGATATCTCAACTCCTTATTCAGAAGGATCCTCTCCTCTAAAAATTTGATAATAGGGTAATATTTTGGCAGTCAGTGGTTTAAAAGCAAATTTATTGAATTTTTCAGGAACAAGTCTGATAAAGGATTTAAGGTGCCTTAAAGTCTGTAAAATTTATTTTGTTTAAGGTGGAACAGTATAAATAAACTGTCCTTGAGGTGTTTGATACCAGCATTCTTTGGGTTTTAACATAGTCTATAAAATGGGATTCATAATGCGGTGGTAAGCTGGAAAGGTTTAACTCACCCAAAGATTAGAATGATATTTTACTAAAGGATTACTACTATCCAAGAATTAAAGCATTTTAAAAAGTCCAAATTTACTTACTTCTTCAACTTGATCACTGTTTATTATTAAGGGGTATTTAGGACCAACCTACCAAAAGAGTTTAAATTTAATAATAGCTAGCTCTCCACTTGATTAGAACTAAGTTTAGAGTAATTTTTAGAAAAAACCAGGAAAGAATTTAATAAACTTTAAAAGTAAGGGAATAACTTTCGCTTGAAGATGACCCAGAGATAAAATTCCCCACATTTTTGCCATGCATATTTTCAGACAGTTATTTTTGGTTGTGTCTTTTGCTCGAATACTTATTTCCTCTTTCAGTCTTCCTTACTTTTAAAAAGCCTCTCCAATAACCTCTATAGGCGCAATAAAATGCTGAGGGTTATTGAGTCCGATATTGGTAACTAGATTGGGCATCCACTTGTCATTATAGACATTAAAAATTTATTAAATTTTAACAATGACTCTGTTGATTAAAAATATCTCATCTTCGGAGCCCATCTCATTCTCTTTTTCAAAAATGTTTTCAAGTAAATTTTAATAAAGAGTATTATATTAATTTAGAAGCTCCAATTATTCCTTTTCATTCTATAAACTTTTTAATAACTCCTTATGCTTTTCTAACAGTTATAAGGTTTGACGAAGACAAAGCTTCATAAATTCTCGATTTTACCAGGAGGTTAAAACTGATGATTCTACTAGTATCTTTAAAAAATATTTCACTTGACTTTTTATTTACTCGGGCTTAAGGATTTTATTGAGGAAGAATATCAATAAATTTAACATTTTTTGAGAGTCATTGAATCGCTTTTATTTAATAGATTTAATTAATCCTTAGGATAAACTTCGAGAAAATAGAGTAAGGTGTGGTCGAAGGCGCTCAACCAGACGATACATAATTTTTATGGCCTCAGAGTTATTCTCTTGCTTTTGGCAAAATTGAAGGAGATATGGCGTAAGCTCATGTAAAATAAGAGCAGGAAGTTATTCGTGTTCACTCAACAAGTTAAAAGCAATTTTAAGAGGCTCAAGACTGGCATCGCTTTGCAAAAAATCAATCATAGCCTACGTAATATAGCAAAGTTGTTTTTAATTTACTACATAACGATTTTCATCATCAGGCTTTCCAAAAAGCCAAAGATTAATTTTTCGAGTTACACTTGTATCTCTTTTTCCGAGTAGCCAAACGACACTCTTGGCAATTCTAAGTTTGCTTTAATGGGAAAGAGCCTAACTTCTCAGAGGAAGATATTTGTATAAAAAATCGAGTCCAGCTTTAATAGCGAGTATGTTAGTATCTTCTATGCAGATGGCAATTGAGTTCATAATTAATGTCTAAATATGAGGACAATATTCTTTGAGTAAATCCTTTTGTTAATTGTCTTTAATTTTGTTGTTATTATTTTATTCATCCTTATGAACTGAATTTCTCCTTTTTTAACTTTTAACACTGCATTCTTCCCAAAAATTATCTTCTTCGTCATTCTCTTCCTCTTGCGCTCCTCTTCCCAGCTTGTTTGATAAATATTTCAATCCAGCTACTCGGCAACTTGGAGACCTCAAGACGGCTACCCACAATGCCTATGCCATCATTTCCCGTCCAACTAAATCTGGTTTAGAAAGCAAATCGAGAAAAGTATTTACATCCTTGATAAGAGATTCCTGCATTTAATTTAGAGATGGAAGCACAGTTATTACTAATCCAGTAGCAAGTATTTGCAAATCTCTTCCATAGACAGGAAGATTCTTTATAAAAATTTCGATTATCTTGCTTTTGTTTTTAATGTTGGCTTGCAAATAAAATGAGAATAATCCGATGCATGTTGTCTGCAGCTCCTCCCCTGAATAGCCAAAAAAATACCCGTTATGATGAAATGAGCAAATAATATTTAGTATATTTCAAGAGTTGATTAGAGTAAAGCAACTGGTAGTGAGGCATTAAGGGAAGTGGCTAATCTTTTGAGAAGATTGCTCTTCTCTACAACTGTTGTTTTAAATTCAGATAGATGATGCTTGAGCTTTGAAAGCCAAGCTGCTAACTCCGACCAGTCCCGTAAATAGGAATATTTATCTAAGTGTTGTGTCAATTGTTTGTTCCACTCCTTCTACTATTTACTTAAAGCGACTTATGCCATTTAAATTAATTTTATAATCTTAAACTTTATGTGCATACTCCAATTACAAGTCATTTTCCATGCTTTTTACTCGAGGAGAAAACATCAATTTTAAAGATATTTGCCTCGATTGCAGCTCATCGGTAAATTTTTGAGGTTATAAAAAATCAATTAGCTTTGTCTTTTTTCAGTTTCCCCACCACTCTTCGAACTAAATCCAATTTTAGCTTGCCTCTTGCGTTAAACAGATTATCCATAACATCTTTATTTATTTTTACTGCAAAGCTAGAGCCTCGTGAACGACCAGTCACCGAACCTAAATCCTCCTCTTCTCTGACTGTTAAACCTCCAAGCAGAAAATTAAGCTCCTATATATCACTTCTACCCGTTTAATTTCCTCCTTCAGGCCGAACGATCATATCTGCATCTCCTCTGAATTTAGGAAAGCTATCACTGCTGCGATCCTTGTCAATGTTAGGAGAGTTTTCAAAAATAATATCCCTGGGATCTCCATCTTCGATGATATGAATATTTTAAAACTTATCTTTTTCCCTCTTGATCTCATCCATAAGCAACTTGTTAAATCTTTAAGTTTTAGCTTGGATATCTTGATAGAGCTTTGAATTTGGAGACTCAGATCTATCGGTTACTATTCCCTTTACATTTGAGTTTGAAAATGAGATATTAGAGACTCGGTCGTTGCTTGGTTTTTCATAAAAATAACTAAAATCTTATCTTTGTAGTTTCCTGCCATTTCTTATATTTTCATTCCCATTTTCTATAACAAGCGAACTTTCCTTGACCATGGAACTTTGCTGACATTTTCTTTTGAAAACAAACTCAACAGCTTCATGCACAAGCTCATTCGAGTATTGTGGAAACTTTGAGTTGTAAAACTATTTGAGTTTATTGATTGAAAGTTAAAAGGGATTTATTTCTCTTTCCAATTGAGACATAAGTTATTGAGGATAGCGTGATTATCGGAATTTAAGAATTTCGTCAAAGTAGAGTACCCGTTCTTTCTTTTGCTAAATTTCAAGTTTTTCTTTAATATAGCTTTCGTAGGGGGTCTCCTTTCGTATGTGCTTGTACATCAAGTATTGCAAGTTCATTGTAACTACTAAAATCAATATAATTGCTATGAATATACAAATCAAGTCAAACTTATTGTTTGGGCAGATGGGAATGGTTGATTAGACCAAGGATAAAGCTATATTTTGATGCATTATGAGGTTATACTAGCATATATGCTAGCAATGTTCTATTTTTTTGTTTGTGATCATTTTTGTTCAAACACTAGACTACTTCCTCAGGCATATCTTAAAGCAGTAATTTATAACTATTGGAGTCAAAAATATACCCCTTTTTACCATGAAACTAAAGATATTTTTATTTATAAAGAGTTGTTGCATAATGAATTCCTTCATTATTATTACTAGACATTTCATTTGGTTTGCCAATTTATCTTTTGTCTTTTATAGAAACTATATTTTCAGCACTGACATTTTTTTATTTAGTTTTAACCTTGATCATACTTTCTTATTTTTTGTCATATATCTATTTATCTTTGCCTTTATTTTGCTGATTATCTTTTGAACTAATAGTATTCTTCTTTTCAATTTTCACAGATTATTTACTCATTTGGTTTGATTCGTTATATTTTCTTTGAGCTGATTTGCTATTTAATTTATTAAGTGAAAATTGAGAATTTATGATTTGATTAATAGTACTTTCCGTCTATTAATTCTTCAAATCTTTTATTTGCAAATCTATATCTTGGCAAATAGTGAGCCAATCATTGAAATCACACAATATCTAAGTTAGATCATGCTTCTTAAAATAAATAATCATCTCTTTAGATATTTTAGACCTAAACTTCCTTGATTTGAGATATTGATAATAATGCAGCACAACATTGCATATATTGCTATTGAAAAATATTTTCTTTTCTTCACTTGATAACTCAACAGAGAACAAAGAATTAGCTTAGAATAGCTCGAAAAGCAATTATCTATTTTTACTGAGCTGCTCCGCATAAAGCTTGAAATTGCTGGCTAAGTCAGCCATCAGTCAATTATTATAAAAACTTAATAGTATTCTAATTCAGATAAACATAATTAATAATAGCCAATTTGCCAAATTAAATCGAATCACTTTTTTTTCCCATTTTTTTTAGAGGACTGATAAGGACCGGACTCGAGTAATGAAGGAAAATCATTTGGATTTATCTTGACTACTGGTTAATGCCGCTACTATCTCATGATTTAACGATGTGCTGAGTATGGTTTTACAAAAGAATTCAGCTGTATTGGTGGTGATCGATAGTTTTTAATTGAATTTCGACTCAAGGAAGAGTTAGTTGTCATTTTCATTAAATCAGATATCCCTCCAAGAGATGGGCTCTTCCGAGAATCTTTGATCCCAAGTTTCTCCTTGATTTCCTTTCTGCTGACTGGCCATCCTCTTTTGAAGATGGCCTCGCCATATATTTCGACCAACTGTTTTTTATTCTTTTTGATCAATTAATGTTTTTAAAGTCTTCTTCTTTTTTGATTGGCTTTTTTCTTTTTGTAATATTCAGGAATTGAGTTTGTGAGGTTTATGGATTTTGGTTTTGATTTGCTTTTATTATGCTATTATCTCCATTTTTATATATTTTATCTGCATTCATTACGAGCAGATTTTAGTATTATTTGCTAGGAAGACTTTAAGATCAAAGCCTTGTTCTATTTTTTTGGTGTAGCCTTTGGAGATTTAGACTTTAAAAGTGACGAAACAGGTTGGACAGTTGTTCTTGCAATATTAGAAATTCTAGAATTCAATCCTGAACCCGAAATACGATGAAGTCCAGCCGATATCTTTAAAAACGAAAAATGGCTAGTATCAATTTTCATGGGCCGTGGACCATATTTGCAGGGAAGAGTAAATGGAATTTTAATTTTTTTCAAACTTAAATAAGCTGATGGTTGAAGAATGGCCTTTTCAATGACCTTTTTCTTTTTGTTTGTCTGTTTTTCATTCTTTTTTTCAGACTTAATCATAGTTTTTTATTTTGGTAGTTTAAGCTGAAATTGGATGGCATAAATAAGAAAATGAGTCCTTTCAGGAGGATAGAGATCAAAATTAACGGATTAAAATGCTGCTCTACTGAGTTATACAACACCAAATTCTGAGACATCGATGCCATATAACTCTATTATGGTTTTGCTCATTACTAAAAAATATATATCTTCATCAATAACAAGAGCATATATCTTATATCATATATTTTATTTTGAGCATCTTTAATTATCTGCAATAAAATTGATTTAACAATAAGTCACTGTCTAATTTTAAATGTCATTATTTCAAATAAATATGAATTGAAGTTTGTTTTATTACTCAATTTGTAGTTTTGCTTTAAATGTAGCAAATAAAAAATAAAAATAATCTTATCAAAATTATTTGCAAATTTAAAATTAGAAGCTGATTGTTTTGGTTTTAAGACGTGCTGCCTTTTCCACTATCTTCATTTTCATACTCTCCATTTTAATCTGGCTACCGGATGACACCTTCAATTCACAAGATGTTTTTTGGACTTTAAGCTCTTATGAAGAATATGCAGATTTTAGGCGACCCTTCACTGAACGAGATGATATTCCAGACTTACTGGCCTCATCAAACACCAACAAAAATTTAATACTATGACTTTTCACATGTTCAAGACGAGCTATTAAAGTTTGAGCATCCTCAAATGTATCTTCGTTAGAGCATTATATCAAGTATTGCCTTTTTTTATCAATCCGAGTGACATCAATCAAACACTCAGAGTAAACTGACTCTTCCTCTTCGTCACCAACAATACTTTAGGTTTATATGATCTTTTGATCTCTAAACATAGGCTTGGCAAATAAATCAAATTGCATCTTTGGCATAGACCATTACTTGTCCAGCTCCTCTACCTATGAAACTTCTTCTGAAATATCTTCTTCTGATGATGTATTGTGTTTAGACAATTCTGCCCCTTTTTATTGAATTTGATTAAATCTGGCAGAAGAATAAACGTTCGAATGCTTTTACCCTCTATTATCGGTTTATTAATGCTTTTAACTTTATGCTCTTTTTAATGGATATTCCTTTAATATATTTTCATTGCCCATTTTATCAATACTTGATGAAGGAATATTTTGGGACTGAATAGAGTAAGTGAGTTTATCGGGAACTTGATTCAAACAATTGGTTACTAATCCAGATAGTAAGACATTAGAAGTCAATTGATAATCTCGAATATTTAATGAGTTATCAAGTTAGACTCCCAAATAACTTAAAGTTAAATCTTCCTAAGTTATTCTCAAGTTAGCACAGATCATTCCCTTTAGTTCGCGTATACTTTGATCCATTCTGATAGTATACTAGAAAAGCTGATTAGAAAGAATAAATTTAAAATGTAATTGTTATGAATTTGAATCTTTTATGGGCTCATGCTCGACAATGTGAATAATTGAATTGGATTCAATTCCAATTTATGAAATAGTTTCAGTTTATTTGATTTTATTATTAATACAGACTCCTCGATAAAATATTTCCAATCCAGCATTACTATCAAAGTTGAATACTTTGTGAATTTATCGAATGAGGTCATTAACAGGCATTTATGAATCGATTTATAGTTTAGTTCCTTTGCCTGTTGTCTTTCTAAGGTATATTGTGATTCTGGTCATTATTGATTTAAATGTAAAATATAATATGATTGACTATATTCCTGTGATTTTCATCAAGTCTAATAATAATAATAAAATACCATGAAATACTTTTATGGATCAATAACAGTAAGTTTTCTTCTTTAAAATATTGTTACAATTTTACAAAAGGCAAATTCTTTATTTATTATCTGAGAATTTATGTTCTATACTAATATATAATGTGGAAAAAGAAACAAAGCAACAAAAATTAAGTCATAATATTAATGCCTACCTTCGCAAATAAGGAGGAAGCAATGGCTCTTAAAACAATAGTAAAAAAACATTTCGCTCCCCAAGGCACTTACTTTGCAGAAACAAATTCCGATTCAAGATAAACTCAAATAAATAACCTTCATTGCTAGATCGAAAAAACTGGTCCAAGTTTTCTGCCAACAGGCTCATGGAACCTCGACAAAATGAACTGTCAAATGTCTGTAAAGAGTTTAGCATGCAAGCACTTAAAAAAAGCGACACTAGATAAATGTAATATTGAAATAAGTTAGTGAATCAAAATATTTTCAACGCAATTGAAGAAACAAGAATAACGGAAGCAAAGCTATCACTCCACTCTCAACAAAGTTTAAACTCTTTTAGTAAAATGAGTTCCAAATTGACAACACAATAGTCAGTTACTTCTCTCCCCCGGTCAAGACCTCTATTTAGACACCCTTCAAAACGAACGAGTCGTTATTGCTCATTTTTTAAATCTTGATTTTTGATATTTTCAATAAAGCAATGTAGAAATAGTAATCAATAGAGGAATAGACCAAATAAAAAGAAGAAACTTTTAATAAGATCGTTCATTATTTATAAAGCAAAGGAGTTAAGTATTAAATTCTGGAGCACGCTAAAGCGAGAACTTCTTAGGAGTCATCTAGTGTGAGATGTACACCTTTAGAGTGGGGCTCTAAAACTATGTTGGTAACCGGTAAAGAAACTAATTTCCTACTGCTCTATAGAGCTAACCGTAAAATTAGCTGGAGTAAGCTTCGTAAAGTTGTGCCTTTAGGAAAAAAGAGTCGAATGTGCAAGGAATAAGAAGTAATTCAATTGGGAATATTGCCAGGAGCTGTTCCACCATTTTCAAAGCTTCTAGGCATTGCGGGAATCGTTGACAGTCGGTTTAAGGAGTTAAAGGAGATGGCATTTAACGCAGGACTGCAAGGTAAATCAATAGTGATGAATACTTGCGACTTTCCCTTCTAAGAGATGCTGTAATTCGACATAACTGAGTGATCTAAAGCAAAAAATGTTAGAAAATGCTATTATTACAAATTTAATATAAGCTTTTCTCAACTTATAACAGTTAAAACTCTGCACTTATGATATATTCAAGAAAGTCGGAGAGAATGGATTGTTGCGAACACTTAGAAGAAATTGCTCTTCTACAAGAAAAATTGATGGAATTGCATAGCAAGCTCATCGATCAACTTGATATTTGCAGTCAACAGGAGGTTACCATTATCCAACTTAATGCTCAGCTTAAAGATTAAATTAACCATTCCTTCGATACATTTCAGTATCAATCATTTGGACAGCAAAGCGACGCATCAAAAGAGAATCGCACATTAAATTTCAAAAATAACTTAAGTCAATCATAGAATATGAAGATATAATTGCTCGAGGCAGATCTTGCGGCAATGCGTAATAAAGTGCTATCTGAAATCACTGAAAAAAATATGTTAAAAGAAGAAATCAAGTAAAGGCGAATTGCCCACAAAAAAGAGATGACAGAAAATGTCATGTTATTGTAAAGGATTAAGGAATAATTAAAAATGGCAAATGAAGAGAATGAAAAATTAAGAAATCGAGTGCAGAAGGCCAAGTGGAATCAACAGCAAGAAACATAAGTGCAACTATTAATAGCTAAAGCCAATAATTTCTAAAGAAAATATCAATAGTAGAGATAAAATAATTAGTCGTTGTTAGAAGAAAATTAGAACTGTAAATTCGAGATAGAGAGATTAAAAAAAGCAATAAACGTCAAAGAAGCAGAGTCCATGCAGCGAACAGAGGCGCACAAGCGAAAAGGATTCGAGGAAACGAAAGAACTGATAAAAAAATTATAAGAAACTGAAATTAATGTTAGGAAAGGATATAAACATCATTCATGATTTATTAACATCCTTTTATTGTTTTCAAATTTGTTTTTAAAAAGTTCGATCAATATATTTGTAATCTTTGATTTTAAATTCGTCAGAAAAATAAAAAAATCTAATCAAGCCTGTAAGATGATCATATTTGTATTTTAGTCAAATTGCCTTTTTTCTCCCCTTTTAAATGTCCCGTAATTTACTACTTTAATAAAAATGTACATTTAATCAATGAGATTGTTTGACTGAATCTAATTCAGTTGTGTCTATCCGCATTCCAGTTGAAAGGCGATCATCTCGTTTTTATTTTGGAGTTCGATGCGTTTGATTGTCAGTTTTTTAAGTTATTGTTGTAAATATTTCTACTGTAGACTAATTTATTCCATCTTCGAAGATTAGGCTTTTAAGATTGATGATCGTGCTAATTCTTATTGACTTCTTTCTATCTCATCCACTGTATTAACATAAAAAATACTGATTTATTAATGTCGACCAATAAGATTGCTTGAATTTCCAAGCTGATTGGCAGTAATAAAATTATCCAAAGTGCTGTTACAAAATTGTTAAGAAATATACAGCTCTTTTTTCATAGTCTTATTTAAGCTTTTGATATTTTAGAATATATTGATAAGATTTGGCTGGGATGACTGTGACAGTTAGGTATTATTGACAGTGAGTTGTACTAGATTATGTAGAAGTTTGCAGTATTATTGGTTAACCTCAATCAACTAGTTTATCCCTTTGGGTGTTGGCCTTGATATTTTCTTGGATTGAATATTTCTTTTCCTTATCATAACGGATCTATTATAAATGCAAATTATCTTTAATAAAACGCTTAAATTTTAATATACAAATGAGATGGATATGAGTTAATAAAGAAATATGCATGAAGGAATCATCTCCACGTAACCATATATTTTTTATTTCTGGAGTTAGTCTTGGCACGATACCGATACTATGACTTTTTCTTGAATATGAATGTTTAAGTGAGTCTTTCTGTCTTTATCTTTTCAGTTCTATTTTTATTCAACTTATTGCTTCTTATCTTTCTTTCTATCTCCTGGCTAAATTTCAAAGAGTTTCTATAATCTGCATTTTCTTCTAGAATCTTTTCCAAAATACGATCTTTTTCCTTAATTGTTTTTTAAAGAAATTATTTGTCTCCTATTAACTTTTCAGCTGATTATAATTCATTGCTTATCGCTTTTTAAAATTCATAATAGTATCTTTTAGAGATCACATTTTGCTTACCTTCGATTTCATTCAAAGGCAAATTTTGGAAATATTTAACATCCGTTTTTTACAAATTAGTAAAACTGTATGCATCTTCTCTATTCCTTTGATTGGGCCGATAAAATATTGGTATCTATTTTTCTGGTGCTCCAGGAACTTTTTTATTATCATTTGTCGGTAGATCCTCCCCCATCCACGAAATTAAGGTTTTAGGTGTAATTTGCCCCTTGCATAAAAACATTAACTATCTAAATTCAATTTTATCGAGTGAAAGGGTAATCTATTGAGCACTGATCTTAAATTCCTTTGGGATAATCTTTGATTTGTGATTCATCAATAACATTCTGTTCAGATCCGATATATCATCGTAGATATCAATGATAGATTTTCCTTGGCTTTTATACAAGATTGAATCAAAACAAAAATGCACCTTTCTCAAAACTGAACTTCCACAATATTTGTCACGTACATCGTTGTATTTACCGATTCTGAATATGTTAATGGGCTCGCTGTTCATTTTTTTTGTAAAAAAACTTTGCTCTTTGATGGCGACAATGTCATTTAGGTAATCTAACTCACTCCTCTAGATAGCCTTATCAACTCCTTTTTGAATTTCGAAGGCCTTGATATTCTATTTATCATTATTTCTTTTGCTATCGGCCATTTTTAATTGATTTTTCATCATCTGAAAGTTTATTGTATTGGCGTTGGAATCCATTTTTTTTATTCTCTTCATCATCTCAATTCCTTTCGATTTTTATTTTAATTTAGTAAATCCTTCAATAATATTTTTTCCTTTTTTCTCGATAAGAAAGGCCAACTTATCTGAACTTTTTTGACCATTAGCTAAAGAATATTAATCCGCCTTCAAATTGCCCTGTCCAACATCAGTGCTAATTTGAGTAAATGGATTAATAGTATAGTTCATATATAACTGTTAGTCTTTCAGTCGTTTATTAAACTATTTAGAGCTGACTTCTTCGATTTCTTGAGTGTAATGAATTTTGTCCATGGCCTCTTTGTTTAATTTCAATTTTTTCATACCTGAATAGGTGGGAATTGATGTAATTTCAACCAGAACTGGAGAATTAGATTTATTGAACCTAGTTGGAGTTGTTTGTGATAGCCCTGAAATGATTCTAGGACTTTTTCTAATCGAAAATATATTAGAAAAATTAATTTTCTTGTTGGACATTATCAACCCTTAACTGTTAACTGTTTAAAGTCTTAGTTATTTAAATATACATTTATAAAATATTGAATCAGGCTGTTATTCCTTTTTTTTGCTTTATCATTATCATCCTTTCCATAATATCTGGAAACTCTTCGTACATTAATTCGATTATTTTACGGATACAGAGCTCTTCTGCTGTTTTTGAATTCAGGTGCATTATTATCTCTTTATATACTTTTTGCTTCCCGCTAGACTTTACTGTTAGTCCAGCCTTTACATTCCACTGTCCTCCTGCTCCATTTTGAATTTTATCTATCTTCTAAAAATTTATCACTCCTGGGTTATGCTGAGTGAGATAACTCATCTCTGTTTTGAAGTTCTTTATATTCTTTAAGTAATTTTTCTTTGTTTCTTAAAATTTGGCATCTTATTCTTTAACTTGAGATATTATTTCCACAGGCGAGTCATCTATCTTCTCAGCCATTAATCTTATGGGTTGCCCAATATCATAACTGATAGAAAACGATTTCTCCTTCATTTTGTTTTGAAAATAACTCCAAATTTATGGGAAAGAGATATAAATTCTTCTTAGCATCTTGAAAGATGCAAATATTCGTCCAGTTTTTTTGTTCTTGGCTTAATGGGATTCAACTAATTATTTTTTTATTAACTTATAATCAATATGTACCAAAACTGAAACCACAAATTGACTGCTGTTGGCACTCGAATTTTAGGTGAAATTCCATTTCCAACTCCTATCCTGACAAAGATATCCTAGTTAGGTTTGTGGTGCGCTTAATTATGACAAATATTTTATCACTTGCATGCTATGTATACTTTCGCCCCACGTATCTTTCTCCTTCTTCTACCAACTTTCTCCTATGCTTAATGAGTTTGAGTTTGTGCTTTCATTTAATTGAGAAGGTTATTTGATAGAGCTTAGAAAATTTGTAAAATCTGATCCATCGTCATCATCTAAAACAGATAACTCGCCTTTATTTTATTCACTGTTATCCTCCTCATAGCATAGCTCAAACTCAGATAGTATACTTGAGAATTCTTCATCCTTCTTGAAAGTATCCTTAATGAAAAGTCCAATGATTTTTTTCAACAACGAAGGCGTTATTCTTTGTCGGGAAGATTTATCCTATAGCAATTGATTGGCAATAGAGTATAATTTTTCTTGTGTTATTCGAGTGACTTGTTAATTGTTGATGCAAAGCAGGCCGATGATGGCCATGAAATGATGGGCAATAAGATCACATCTTTTAGCGCCACTGATGGCCTCCTCTGATTAAGTCAATCGCCAGTTATCCTGATCATCTGCCTCTTTTTGGTATTTTTTAACAATATTCATGATGGCTGAAGTCATTCCAAAATATCTTGTTATTGAAATTTGATTTAATCGCTCTAGTCTTATCCTTATATCAGATGGAAAGTAGAAGCGATAGAGATAAATATCACCAATGTTTTCAATAACTATTGCAGGAGGGAGTACTTGAACCTAAGATGAAAAACAAGTTAAAATACCTCGAAGGAGTCATCTATAATCGATAAGACAAATAGTAATATTTTGCTCAACTTTCAGAAATTTAGCAAAAATCTCTGAAGCAGATGGGTACATAATCTCTTTCAAAACTATTCTGTAATATTGTGAGCTGTCTTTAAAAAGAGCAGATCATTTCTTACTTCATTGGCCAAAAGGCTACACTGCGAAAAGAGGAATATTTTTCTGGATGGACATCATGCTATTTAAATTGTGATACTCATCGATTGACCATTTTAAAAAAGAAAGAGAAACAGCACATATGGTTTTAGTTTATGATTAATAAGCTCTCAATATCGAAAGTATTCAAGCCTTACAAAAATAAGTATATATTTGGTATTGCCTATGAGGGATTAAAATACCAAATCGGCTTTGAGGAAGAATCTACTTGCAGTCGGATCCACAAAATAATTTTAGATATAATTTATAAGAAGAAAGAAATTAGAATTAAATTAACTTAAGAAATGAATATACCCATTTAGGATAAATCTCAAGTTTAGGAGTATCGTGAACATGAATTAGAACAAAAATAAGAAATACGAGAATCAACATAATTTAGTGAATAGTACTTTGAGTAGGAATAATGGTAATATTTGAGAAAAGTTCAAGTCAAGATAATGCAAGAATAGTTTACGGATTAGTAAAACTATACTCTGCTTAAAAATATTAGAAATGGCAAAATGTTGCAAAATCAATATATTAATACATTGAAAATATGTATGTTAATTCAAAAATGCAGACCTGAGGATATTATTTAGATGTTTGTGCTTTTTCACTCTTGGAATACTCAATTTGAAAGCTTTAATATCGTCAGCAGATTGAGAAATAATACATATTTGGGCAAGGTTAGACTTAAAAAATATAGTTTAATATCTTGTCCTCGAGAAGCTTATATTACTATTACCTATTTAAAAACTTGTCCTTGTCTTAATAATAAATAAGATACTTAGAATTCAGAAAAGAGGAAAAACAAAATAATTTAATATAACAAACACTACCTTTTAATAAACACCATTATGGATAGTTCTTATCCCATAAGTTCTGACTCAATTAGTATAGATTTCAGCCAAATTATTGAATTTTCACAAATTGATAATGATCCCACAGTCTTCATGGTGCTTCTCAGCAACATTGATTTTAAAGGATATGAATACTTTAGTACCAATTTATAAATGAACTTTCATCTCATGCAGGATATTAGCTGCTTACCAAAATTCTGCTAAGAGAAACAGTTTATAGGAATCACTCATAGACTTTTTTCTTCTAACTGTTGTATCTGCTCTCAGAAGAGATTACGTAAATCTTCCACAAGTAGTAGAATTTCAGACATGAGCATCAATCAAAAATAGTTATAAAACATTGAAGAAAACTAAAATATAGATTCTAAACAATAAAATTATCTTGTAAATTAATAGAATATTTAAGACACTAAATCTTCTAAACAACTTTCTGATAAATAAGTATATCTCATCGTATAAAACAGTCATCATGGCATTCGCGACTAAAAAATAATTTAAGTCATTAAAACTAAACGATATGAAACATATTATCTACAACATCATTTTTCTTAATAGCCAAATAATATAATTTACAAACAAAGCAACTATACACAAGGGTAAATAAGGGATTTTTTGCTCCAGAATGGACGCTGGAAAATTGTAAAATAAAATCTTATCTTTTGCAATGAATAAGTTTTAAAGGCTCAAAAAAGTGTCATCAAAATGATGGTTAAAAAGATGGGGTCAAATTTATTTTCAGGAAAATCTATCATGAACATATCTCTACCTGTCTAGATATTTGATAAATATTCTATGCTCGAAGTACTCGCAAATATGATGGGTTTCTTCCCTCGATTCATCAATGATGCAGTAGAAGTCACTAATCTTGTCGAGCAAATGAAGTTTGTGGTAATGAGCTACATGTTTTCGTCTGCATGCTATCTCAATGTTTAAAAACCATTTAATCCTATTCTTGGAGAAACTTTACAAGGAATACTAGGTGGCATACCAATCTATATGGAGCAAATTTCTCATCATCCCGCTATATCATCTCTTTATATGAAAACATCAGATTTTTAAACTTATGGAAACTTTGACATGAGCGTGGGTTTGGGTTTTAATTCGGCACATTCTGAAGTTACTTCCTTATTTACTGTCAAGATATTCAAATCAAAAACTTAATATATCATTAGATTACCAGATGTGGAATTAGGTGGAATAATGTTTGGTGAAAGAGATATAAAACTGGTTGGGAAGGGTTTTGTCTATTAAAAAGCAAATGATATCTACTGCGAATATTCTATTGGAAAATAAAAAAAGAAAGTATATTAATATGGATCTAAAGTTGCATCCACAGATCTAGCAGGGGGAATATTTAAGGTGACGAACTCCTTTGGTAAAAAACTGATAAATTATGACAGATCAAAAACATTTTAGGGAGTTAAGTTTGATGATGTAATTTAAAAATATTGCCAAATCTCTGGAAAATGGTACGGAGATATATTTTTCGACAACGTGCCATATAAAACAGTTGATAAGGGTCCTTTTCCCTTTAGAGTAGAACGTCCAGCCTATCTTCTGCCATCTGATTCTTTATTTAGGGAGGATATTGTTTATAAAAGCTGGGATATGTTAGATAAATCGAACTAATAAAAATAAGAACTCTAAATTTTACAAAGAAAAGATAAAAAGCTCAGAGAAAAGTATTTGAATAAATGATATTCATTTTACAACTATTATTTTGATCATAATAATAATTTTAAATACTTTTGATGTTAAAACTATAAAATCACTTATTTTAACTACTGGGGTTGGGGTTGGGGTTGGGGTTGGGGTTGGGGTTGG
>Ga0302186_10000484_pt1 | contig 35691 bp, 24 predicted proteins | sample II_Bog_E1_2_FD_198782 | JGI IMG/M metagenome (GOLD analysis project Ga0302186, IMG submission 198782) | Peat permafrost microbial communities from Stordalen Mire near Abisko, Sweden - II_Bog_E1_1 | ecosystem: Environmental > Terrestrial > Soil > Wetlands > Peat | place: Sweden: Abisko... | reverse complement strand
AGCTTACAAGATCCGAGCTGAGCATAGGCTGAAACAATTAGCTAAGCTGCTGGGGTATGAAATATCTCCTGTTGAAGAATTAAAGACAGAAGATCTAGAGTCTGCTGAGGTATGTATCTTGTGACGTCATAAATAAGCAATTTACTTTTTGTACGGACCTAAAAATCGCGAACCATTAAAATGGATCATATGGCTTGGATTATCCGCTATCCAAACTTCAGTTTCCCACGATATAGACTCTGTGTATTTTAGGAAGCACTTTTTATTATTAAAAGCAGATACGTACACAAGCCCAGCAGTGCATGGTTTAAATAAACCCTCAAGCTCCGCATGTCTTTTTGAATCAACTGGCCCATGGCTAGTAACGGATTCAATTAATATGAGCCAATTTTGATCTGTATGATAAATTATTACGTCTGGAAATTTACCATGTTCGTCTAATATTACTTGTAGTTGTTTGAGTGCTTCTACATCAAAATAACCATGTTTATCACCAGTATCACCTACATATATAAGTTGTCCATTGGGCACAAATCTCGGAGCGAACTTTTCAATTATCAGTTTTATTAATTCAGAATGCTCTCCAGCAGAAATGTTAATATATTTGTTATTATTTATTTTTACTGGCACCAAGAGCATATCTCTTTCTTTGGCATAACGAGCTATTAGAGTTGGTTTTAGAGATAAATATTTAACCAGATTGATTTTATATTCTGCTGTACCATATGTTTTTAATAGAGCAAGAGTAGTTGGTTCGATTTGATAAACATTATGTGGTGAATTAATAGGTCTTTTCAGATCGTCTGGATTTAATAAACATATGCCAGCCTCTATTAATTGATGCATTGAGAACCTGCGAAAGGTCTCGCGTGAATTAGGTGCATACTCTTTATTATAGTGTTCCCTTGCCCAATTCATTATTGGGGTTATTCCTCTTAGCGTAGCTTGTGCTTTGTTAAAGTTTTGTTTGGGTGATATATTTAATAAGCATAGTAAACATAATGCTGTACGATCATTTTGTTGTTGAGTCGGTAATCCTAGATCTACGAGTATAATGCGTGCTTCTTTTAATCGTTTAATAATCATTTATTACTTCCGCATACCAAATTATCGATTTGCTCTTGTGTCATTGTTGGTTTGTATAATTTACCTATTTTTTTCAAAAACTCGATATCTGGGTATAAAAGATTTTTTAAGTCTGTAGCATTAACTTGTGTATGCCCAGAAAAAACTCTAAAGTGATTATCCAATAGCGTCGAGTTTAAAAAACATGCTAAGCCGTTTGCAATAACTTTTGTAATGCCATTTTTTTTGATATGAAATATGTTCCAATGATTTTCAAATCCTATTACATCCGATTTGAAGGTATCTTTGTTAAACACATATGCGACAACTCGTTTTTTTTCTTCTTTTGAGGTAAATCTTTTTACTAGCACATAAACGCCATTTGGCATTAGCCATTTATTTACGGCATCACTTCTTTGCAATGCATTCGGTTTTTTATGATTTTTAGGGTAGCATATAAGGCCATTCGAGAAATGATGTGGATATATCAAAGGTACAGAATTTTCACCTGGATCTTGTAACCAATAATCCTTTAGCCTAAAATCAACGACAGGCCCTGTGCTTACGGATAGATTTAAATTTTCTAATTTATGTTTAAAAACTTTAGTGTGAACTATGGATAATTTAGGCGATTTTTCTGTTGGAATATGGATAAAACTTTCTTCGTCCTTTGTATTTACTATGTGTGAAAATAGATAAGTCTTTGTGCTATAATCCTGTAAGTTTTGATCATGAGAAATCGATATCTGTACAGGTCCTTGTTTTTTAGATTTGACTAATTTAATAATTATATTCTCTTGTAGTACGTTGTCTTCTTTGAACAATTTCCTCCTAGATTCGAATATATGAATTAACTCAATTGAGCATTGGTTAAGCATAAGTTTTCTAAAAGGCTTATAATATGGTCCATTACAAAAAGATCTAGGAATGATGGCGACTATTTGACCAACATCTTCCATCAAAAGAATGGTTAAAGCTAGAAAAGCAGTGTAAAGGTTTACTGTTTCAATACCGACACTACTAAGCAATTGACGATGTAAGGAGTCGCTTTTGATTTTTTTATATGGTGGATTTAATATTGCATGGCTAAAACGAGTACCTTTGTTGTTTATTATATTTTCTACGGCATCTTGTATAAAGTCTGAGTAATGGATAGTAAATTCTATTGACAATGAATCTAAGTTAGATTTAAGACAGTTATTAATTGTTCTATCAATTTCCCATGCTTCTAATGAAGCAACCTTAACAAGGGTTTTAACAGCGGCTATAGATAATGCCCCAGTCCCAGCACCGCAATCTAATATTTTTATTGGTTGATTGTTGGGGGTGAAAATTGTTGACATGAAATTAGCAATATTTGATGGCGTCATGAACTGACCTAATTCAGTTTTTTTGTCAATATAACTACTTGCCTTAAAGCGTATTTTGTCGATAGTTTCACTATTCATATCTAAAGTTTGCTTGTTGAAAAGTTAATATGTTCAATAATACCACAAACATATTCGATGCTTCTATTCATAAATAGGTTTGGCAATTTTTATATAAAGTTTTATTATTTTCCCACCATGTGCATAGTTCTATTCATCCCAGCATTTTGTCTTTAACAATAATTCAATATAGAAGTTATAATACTTTCTAGGTTTGAATTTAAAAATTGCTATAAAAAATGAAATAGTGGAAATTAAATTGTTAGTATTTTTTCAATAAATTCATACTGCTTAGATACCGTTGTTTACCTCGCTGTAGCCCGCCTGGCATAGTCAACACAGTTTTTTTATTAATAGCAACTCGTTGCTTATTAATATTAATCGGAGAGAATAACGGTCTCAACCAACTATGTGCAGGATCTTGATCAGTTAAATATTCATTTTGTAATTCTACAAATGCCATAGGATCATAACCAGCTTTGTAAAGATGATTGAGAATTCTATTATCTGCAGTGTGTGCTGCTGAATCATTCGTACTTGCAAAGTCATTTGAATATAATGATTCTAATGATATTGCAAGTACGGTTGCTAATTCTGCTTCATCTTGTAAAGAATCTAATAAACCTTTGCTAATTGTTATGATGTTATGGGAAGTGTGGTTAAATTTTTGATCGTAATTAATTGTTAATGATGGAGTATCACTAGTATTAAAATCAAATATAATATGTACATTTGCTAATTTTACATCATTGCTAACTATCAATAGACGTTTACCAATTCTGCTAATATATTCTTCTATTGCATTAAAATTATGATTATTATAGTGTCCATAGTGCTTATGGTTATTTGTAGAATGTAGTATATCAGAACAACCAGTAATAATTACTGAACAATAAAAGATTGTAATAAATAACTGTTTTATGTTTGGATAAAACAAAGTTACCTCCAATAGTGATACTATTAATAATTAATAGTATCTGCCGATTGTCGCTAAACTTAAGTAGAAGTAAGACCTTAAGTAGTATATGGTTGCTCTGTAAACAGTTAACTAAATGGTGATGAATATTTTTATATTGATTTGTTATAATAAAAAATATTCTTGACTAATAGCGGAATATGGTCAAAATTAATTATTAGGATAAGTTAGTAGTTTTTTTAAAGGATGTAGCACATTATGGCAAAAGGGACAGTTAAGTGGTTTAACAATCAAAAGGGATATGGATTTATTTGCCCATTAGAAGGTGATAACGAAAAAGAAGAAATTTTTGCTCATTTCTCTTCAATTGTTATGGAAGGCTATAAAAGATTAAATGCCGGACAAAAAGTTGATTTTGAGATAAATAATGGACCTAAAGGCTTGCATGCAATTAATATTCGTTTAGCAGAAGAGTCATAAGAGTACCTCTCCCATCTCTACCAAAGTGGAGATGGGTTAAGTTCAAGGTCATCATGCATATGTACATAAAAACCATGAATAGTTAATTTATGGCTTTTTCTCAGTAAATACTATAATTTATTAATCTAACAACTAAACGATCACATTGTATATGTTAAATAAATATAAAAAAAACAATTTGTTAAAATATATTTTTTTGTTAATTTTAACTAATAACATATCTTATGCTAGAGAAAATCTAGAATCGGAAACATCATCTAAAGTTTTAAAAAATTTACAAATACAACGAAAAATATTTATACAAGCAGAAGAAGAATTAAAAAAAAATAAAAATATTAAAAACAATGAGGCTATTGTGCAAAAATTTTCTGCGCAATTATCCAATTACCCACTATATCCATATTTAGAGTTTATGGCATTGCAGCAGTCTATGCAGGATGTAAATCTTGATAAAATGAATAATTTTATTACTCGTTATAAAGATACACCTCTTGCTAAACCACTTAGAGATGCTTGGTTGTTACATAACGCAAGACAAAAAAAATGGAAAGATTTTTTACAAGGATATAACGAAACAGAGAATACAGAATTAGAATGTTATTTTATTCAAGCACAAAATAGATTTAATAATAATTTGGCACAGTTTGATGAGAAAATAAAAAAAATTTGGCTAAATAGTGCCGCTCAACCAAAATCTTGTGATGTGGTTTTTGATGGTTGGAAACAACAAGGGTTGATGACAAGAGCCATGATTTGGCAAAGAATAAAACTAGCAATTACTGCTAATAAAACTACTTTTGCTAGATACTTGGCATTACATTATTTGCCAAAATCAGAACATCCTGTTGTGGAATTGTGGATTAGAGTTCATGATAATCCATCATTAGTTACTCAAAATCATTATTTTTCAAATAACGTTCATCCGGCTATTCCAGAAATCTTAATATATGGGATCTTAAATGTTGCCAAAAAAGATCCAGAAAAAGCTGTGAAAATCTGGCATGTTTTATCGAAAATACATAAATTTACTGAACGACATTTTCATTATATAGTTAGAGGTATAGCGGTGAGTTTAGCTAAAACATCTCATCCTAGTTCGTGGGAATGGTTAAATAAAATTCCTAGAGATTATAAAGATCAGGAAGTATATAATTTACAATTAGTATTATCTCTTAAGGAAGCTAGATGGGACAATATTATTGAAATATACTCCAATCTTCCAATTAATTTTCAAACTCAAGAAAAGTGGTTATATTGGTATGCTAGAGCATTAGAAATGCATAATCGATCGTTAGATGGTAAAAAGATTTTAATAGATCTATCCGCCAAACGTAGTTATTATGGGTTTTTATCAAGTGCTAAATTGTTAAGACCATACAGTTTTAAATTTAAACCAGTTGCTATAAATTCACAGCAAATGAATGTAATTTTAGAAAACAAATCAATTCAACGTGCATACGAGTTGTTAAAACTAGATAGAATTAATAAAGCTTGTCATGAATGGAATTTAGCTTTAAAAACCATGGTGGAATGGGAATTACATGCTGCTGCAAAATTAGCAGATAGTTTAAGTATGCCAAATTGGGCCATTACAGCATTATCTGATGCTAAAGAACAAGATGATTTATCTTTAAGATTTCCTAAATATTATTCTCAACATATTGTTAATGAAGCTAAAAAAAATCAACTAGATCCTGCGTGGGTGTTTGCAGTAACTAGACAGGAAAGCGCATTTAGACCAAATGTAAAATCTTATGCTGGTGCATTAGGGTTAATGCAATTAATGCCAAAAACTGGATTTATGGTTGCTCAAGCAATTAATATAAATTTAAGGAACCATAACGATATATTAGATATTAATAATAACGTAAAATTAGGTAGTAAGTATTTGCAATTAATGTTGGGTCGTTATAAAAATTTAGTTGTAGCAACCGCTGCATATAATGCAGGACCTAGTCGCATTCAAAAATGGTTGCCAAATTATGATATTGCAGCGGATATTTGGGTAGAAACTATACCATTCAAAGATACTCGTGAGTATGTGCAAAATGTCATGACTTATACTGTAATATATCAAAAATTATTAGGTAATACTCATTACCTTAATATGCCATTAATTAAAAAAATATAAATTCCAAAACTTTTACTGAACGTCTCTGGCAATAGCAAAGCATTATACCGATGTTTTGCTATAATATAATTACAATAAAAATTCTAACATTCTAAATAACTCTAAAATTTACTTGTGATTTATATAATTAAAAAATAATCAAAAATAATCAAAAACAATCAACAATAATTAAAACACATGGAGAATGGCATGGGGAAAAAACATAAAAAAAGATCTGCCGAAAATAATGGAGAATTTAAAGGATTATTAGTAGGAATAAATTATAGAGGTACACGTAATCAACTTGGCGGATGTATAAATGACGCACTTGCTGTGCGAAAGCAACTTATGGCTACTTATCCAAATGCTAATTTAGAATTAATGACGGATGATACTCCTGTTAAGCCAACTAGAGATAATATTTTAAATAAATTAAAAGACTTAGTTGCTAATGCTAGATCTGGGGATACTATAATGTTTCATTATAGTGGACACGGTAGTCAAGTTCCTGATCTTGATGGTGATGAAGATGATGGTATGGATGAAACTATTTGTCCTATTAATTTTTTGGATCCACGAACAATATCACGTAACGGTCGTATTTTAAGGGTAGATAGTCAAATTGTTGATGATGAAATTAATGAGATAATTTCTGATGTTCCTCATGGAGTTAAATTTTTGATGTTATCTGATTCGTGCCATTCTGGTTCAATTGCTGATCTAAAAAATGATTTTGATCATTATCAAGGACCGAGTACGTGGGAATATGACACAACGTTACCTACGGCTACTCCTGCTAATGCTACTTCTTCTTTTTCTTCATATACCCCAACTCAGTTACCGCAGGCTGTAGAACAGATACCACAATCAATAGAAGCTGCGATTATTTATTGTAAAGCTGCATGGACGTATGTGCGTGGAGTTCAAGAAGTATGGTTGACTCCAGTTGATGACGTCTTATACGAAGAATTTGGTCATAAAAAATGTGTTGTTAAAATGTCAAACACTGCTATACCTCATTGCTTACTTGCTAATCCTAATAAACCACAATATTTCAATACTACTTTTAAAAAATTAACAAATGGAAATTATCAAGTATCATCTACCCAACTTGGGATCAGTAATATAATTATTACGTCATCTGTGCGATCAGCTATAAGTTTGTCTCAGTTGTATGAGGCAATTGCTACTGGTAATCTATATAGTCCTCCAGATCAGAGGGAATTAACGCCAAATTTTTATCAACTACCTAATAGACGTGATTTATCGGAACCAGGGTTGGTAACTTCTCATTATGATGAAGTTAGTGGAAAACATCATCATGTGCATAAATTAACTGGTAAAAAAAGAACATTAAACATGAGGGCCCCTAATAGTTGTAATGGTGGTGAATTACGAGTTATTAGTGGTTGTAGAGACAATGAAACTTCTGCAGATACAGGTACGAATGGTGCTTGTACTCTTGCATTTTTAGAAACAGTAAAGTATATGGGAGGATTACCAAATTTTTTCTCTAAGATATTTAGCCATAATGTGGAAGATTTAAAATTAATCCAAGATAATATTAATCATTGTTTGTCTAATTTTGGATTTACTCAACAACATCCTACGGTTAGTTGGGATCATTCGCATTCTAATAGAAGTGTTACGGATCCTATAAACAGTTATAATTATAATGCAATGCCATTATATCGTTCATTACCTAGTTACAGCCAAAGGGTGTTGTATAATTATCCTGTAGCTAATCAGAGACAAGCATTTGATAGTTATCCAGCAACAAATACCGATGAGTTAACTTATGTGCCAAGTAATCAAGAACCTTTATACGTGAAGTATCTACGTCGATATTAATAAAAAATTTCTCCCTCAATAGCTGTTCACACCATCTAAAGTTTACTTTGGGTGGTGTCTTTAAAAACTATGTTCTCTAACGTATAATCCCCTCGATGATGTACGATTATATAGGTCTAAAATTACCAAAAGCCATAAGCAAAAACCTTTATATAGGAAAAGTATTACCAAATGCTTATAGCCTAGTATTGGCTACTATTGCTCAAAATTATACTGGATTATTAGTGGTATTAGTCGAAGATTTTAATGCTGCTTATCAATTGGAGGCTCAATTACAAACTTTTATAGCATCAGATCAGGCATCTATAATTAATATTTTACATTTTCCAGATTGGGAAACATTGCCTTATGATAATTTTTCTCCCCATCCAGAAATTGTTTCTGAACGACTAGCTACTTTATATACCTTACCAACGGTTGAACGTGGTATTTTAATTGTACCAATGGTCACTTTAATGCATAAATTATGTCCAATAGAATATGTAGGGCAAAATGTTTTAATAATTGATAATAACAGTACGTTAGTATTAGATGATTTTAAGTCTAATCTACAACAAGCTGGTTATATTAGAGTACCTCAAGTCATGAATTTTGGTGATTTTGCCATCCGTGGCTCTATAATAGATCTGTTTCCAATAGGTTCTAAATTACCATATCGTATTGATTTATTAGACAATAAAGTTGATTCTATTAGAACATTTAATGTAGATACGCAACGCACTATAGAAAAGATATCTAGCATAAAAATTCTGCCTGCTCAAGAATATCCATTTAATCAAGAAGCTATAAAAAAATTTCGCACTAATTGGCGTACGCAATTTGAGGCTGATCCAAATAATTGTCAAATCTATCAAGATGTTAGCAAAGGTTTTAAAAGTCCTGGTTTAGAATACTATTTACCATTGTTTTTTGATAAAACTGCTAGTTTATTTGACTATTTGCCTAAAAATTGTTTAATAGTTCGTACTAAAGGTTGTGTGTTGGCAGCAGAAAATTTTTTTTCTCAGGCTAACGGTAGGTTTGAACAATTTTGTCATGATACAAGCAGATTGTTATTGCCAGTCAAACAATTATTTTTTAATTCAACAGAAATTTTTTCTTTAATAAAAAAATTCACTCAAATTGTTTGTAGTCCAGAAGCTATTGAAAATATTAAAGATAATAATGATAGTTGTTTTAATTTATCGATAACAGATTTGCCTAATCCAATTGATAATTTATTTATGGATCCAAATCAAAAAAAATTATTTTGTGTAGAATCTAAAGGACGAAGAGAAATTTTACGACAATCAATATCTAAAATTGGTCAAAATGCTAATTTGCAAGATCTGGAAAATTTTTCTGATTTTATGTCGTCAGATCTAAAAAACGGTATTTTAATCACTCAATTAACCAATGGCTTTATATTAAATATGTCTAATACAGCAATTGTTTGTGAAGCAGATTTATTTCCAAATAAAATCAAACAAGCAACTAGAAGAAGGGATAAACAAATTGATCCAGATCTTAGTATTAGAAATTTAATGGAGATAAATATTGGGGATCCAATAGTACATGTAGAACATGGTGTTGGTCGTTATTTGGGTTTAACTCAGCTAGATTATGGAACAACACTTGGAGAGTTTCTAGTAATAGAGTATGCCGAACAAAATAAATTATATGTACCAATTACTAGTTTAAATTTTATTCATAGATATAGTGGAGCAGATTTAGAACATGCGCCACTACATAAATTAGGTACAGATAAGTGGCAACAATCCAAGAAAAAAGCATCGCAACAAATTAAAGATGTGGCTGTTCAATTGCTAGAAATTTATGCTGTACGAGCTAGTAAACAAGGTGTTAATCATATTTTAAACGAAGAAAATTACCAAAAATTTATAGATCTGTTTTTGTTCACCGAAACTCCAGATCAATCTAAAGCCAGCTTAGATGTTATCGCTGATTTAACCAGCTCTAAACCGATGGATAGAGTAATATGTGGTGATGTTGGTTTTGGTAAAACTGAAATTGCTATGCGAGCAGCATTTATTGTGGCAATTAATGCTAAACAAATTGCAATACTCGCGCCAACAACTTTGCTAGCCCAACAACATTATCAAACTTTTTTAGATAGATTTGCTGATTTTCCAATCCAAATAGAATTACTATCTCGTTTTGTTGACAAAAATCAACAAAAAAAGATCATCGAAAAGATAGCTAATGGTACTTGCGATATAGTTATTGGTACCCATAGATTATTACAGAACGACTTGAAGTTTAAATCCCTAGGTTTGTTGATTATTGACGAAGAACATAAATTTGGTGTTGAACAAAAAGAAAAATTCAAAAAATTTAGAAGTGAAGTAGATGTTTTAGCACTAACCGCCACACCAATTCCTCGTACTTTGAACATGGCCATGTCTGGTATTAGAGATATTTCTATAATAGCCACTCCGCCCAATCATAGATTATCGGTAAAAACTTTTGTTAGAGAGTTTAATCGTGAAATTGTTAAAGAAGCCATTATGAGGGAATTACAACGTGGTGGACAAGTGTATTATTTACACAATAAAGTAGCTACGATTAATAAGGTGGCAACTGATCTACAATTATTGGTACCCAATGCTAATGTTAAAATGGCGCATGGGCAAATGCCAAAAAAAGAATTAGAGCATGTTATGATCGATTTTTACCATAGAAAATTTAATGTGCTGGTTTGTACAACTATTATAGAAAACGGTATAGATATAGCAACTGCTAACACAATTATTATTGACAGAGCAGATTGTTTTGGGTTATCTCAATTGCATCAACTGCGTGGTAGGGTAGGACGTTCTCATCATCAAGCTTATGCGTTTTGTTTTACTCCAAGCAAATCTAGTTTGAGCCAGGATGCTATAAAACGATTAGATGCATTAGAAAATTTAGATACCCTAGGAATAGGCTTTACATTAGCAACTCATGATTTAGAAATAAGAGGATCTGGTGAATTACTAGGAAGCGAGCAAAGTGGTAATATACAAACTGTTGGTTTTAGCTTGTATATGGAATTGTTAGAACATGCAATTAGTTATTTAAAACAAAACAAAGATCTTAATGATTTAGAAAATTCAATTTTAACAGATCATATTGATATCGATTTACAAATGCCATCATTCATTCCAACCGAGTATATTCCAGATGTCCATACTAGATTAATTTTATATAAAAAGATCTCTAAAGCACGCACTGAACACAGGCTTAATGAATTAATTAGCGAATTTATTGATCGGTTTGGTTTGTTACCCCAAGAGCTGCAAAATTTATTTGCTATTACTAAGTTAAAGCTTGTATGTAAAGAATTGGGTGTTGTTAAAATTAAAAATACTGCAAATGGATGTAATATAGAATTTGCGGTTAATAATAAAGTTAATGTTGATCAAATAATTAATTTATTACAAAAAGCACCAAATAAATACAAATTAATTAGTAATAATAAATTATGTTGTATGGGTAATATAGAACAAGATGCTAGGATTGATTTTGTTAATAATATGTTAGAAGAGATTTCACTTAAATCATGATGTTTGTTAACAACCAGAACAAACGCCCATATGCGTAGGGTAGTTTATCTGCTTAGCCTACGACCTTCTCTTGGCAATTCACTTGTTAGTAAACTTAATGCTTTATGGGTATTTATAGTCGGTAAAGCACCTGCAGATTTATGCATGTTTTGAATTACATCATACATTTTTTTTAAAGTTTCGCCATTATTATAATTTAATTTCTTTATAAAAGAAGACAGATCGTAATCTTTTGTATCTTCTTTATTTGTCATACATACCAATAATTCACACAATAAACTCAAATTATCTGGATTGCTGGCAAAAGCTTCCATACTATTCACATCTAATTGAGTTAATATATATTCAACCGCCATTATTGATTGAGCTATTACAAATCCATTTCCCTTCGCCATTGATGCTGTTGGCATTATATTTACGTTAATAATTTGAGAATATATGTTTGCATCGTAATTCCTGGTGTGCGAGAAAAATTTTTTACTAGTATCATTAAGCATCTTTACTAGTAAATCTTGAGAACTATCACCCTGATTGTTAAATTTGTCTATGAACAATTTAAACTGCGATTGATTCAAATTTTTCACAAGTTGCAATATATCATCGCCATTATAATTTGTTGAAGCAAATAGATTTTGCAAATCATTAGAATCTAATTTGTCTATTATTTTATCTATTAAAATTTCACTGTTGGCCTTTTTGATTTTATCAAATAAATCATGCAAATCCCTCTTACTTTTAATATGTAAAGCTTTCCCATCCGGTAGTTGCTTGATTATATCTACTGGCAATACATTTGTTAATTGGTGTAATTCACTCACATTATCAACTTGTAACACCATATGTTCCATATGCGGTTTCAGACCATCTAGTATTGTTTGCTGGAATTTATGGGTAGTATACATGTTCTTTAATATGCTTGGTAAATTGCCTATGTCTTCAATTTTAGTAACAAGCGACTGTACCCAGCCGATCCCAAATCTATTAATAGTTTCTTCTAACTTAGCTGTAGATGATAACAATGATTTTAAATCATATAAGTCGTTAATTTTAGCAACATTAGATTTTATCCACTCATCTCCTAAATGCTGGCTTATTATCTGATCACAATTTTCTGCACTGACTTTAGATGAAGCTAATATTTCTTTTAAATCTTGCAGAGTGGTAGTCTCTTTTATAAAATCTATCCATAATGGTGAAGAGAAAAAATTCACCATTTGCTGTCCTTCAAACTTTTTAGGCTTACCCATATAATCGCAAAATTTTTCAAAGCTTTTACAAGATGCCTGAATAATTTTTATTTTAGCAATATAATCATCTGTAGGAGCTTCTGGTTGGGCACTAAAACTATCATGGTTGAACCATAACTTATTAAACACCATTTCCTTATTCCACAAATCAAAAACTAACTCCATAGTACTTGCTGTATGTATATTTAAATTGCTTGAAAAATCCAGCTTTAAACCAAACAATGTTTCCCAATATTTTATCTTTGCTAAACTGGTAAATTTTTGATCTGAAAATAATAACTTAACGACTTCTAATTTTACTGTATCATCTAATTGATTAAAGTTAATTTTAGAACCTTCTTGTGTATGATGAACAATTAAAGCTATAGCTTGAGTTTCTGGATCTGAATTACTTAATGCTTCTTGTAGATCTTGTTGCTGTTCGTTTAATAAATAAGGAAAAATTTTTTTATCTTGATTTTCTGGCAAGTAAAAAGATATTGGAATAAATTGCTCTAAACTTGGAGGATCAGTGGTATTAAGCTTCCAGTCTATAGCTCGTAACTGTGCTATTAACTTAGATTTTAACGTATCACTAAAAACACCTATATGGCATCTTGGATCATTAGGTAACCATTCTAACCTCGCTAATATTTCATTATGTTTTTTCTCTTGGCTAGAAGCTAATCCCGCTTTTATTAAACTATCTACAGTTGAATGCCAAATTTTTTCCTTAGTTAGTCCATCATAATATTGTTGAGCTTCCTCTTTGGTACCCTTGTAATAAGGACGATTAGCAGTTCCACCATCATACAGAAGTTGTATAGACGACAATACATGATCATCTTCTTCTGGTTTAGCAGAAAAGAATATTATTCCCGTTAGTTCGCTCCTTGTCTCATGTCCAAACGCCGGTGGAAAATATTCTTGCTCTAAAGAAACCACTGAAACTGATTGCTTTTTAGATTTACCTTCTTTTTTTTCAGGAGAAAATTGGCCTTTATATGATTGTGGATCATCAGTATTGGATGATGTGTTAACTATTATACCATTTCTGGTAACTTTATACTGATCATGATCGCCCAAAGGCCTCCAAAACACCCCTGACTTAGTGGTTGCTGAACCTTTTGCCCTTCTTAACTGAACACGGATCTTTCTCCTATCTACCCCTCGCTTCAGGTATGCTCTCTCCATTAAACCCATGATAAACGTACGATTAAAATCATCTTCATCAAATCTAACAGTTTTTATAAATTGGGCAGCCTGACCTTGTTTATATACACCTGAATAAAACTCAAGTTCTTCCTGCTTATTATGGAATCTTGCAACCATGTCATGCTCACTAAAAATTTTTTAATACTATAATTATAGTATAGTATCGTCAAAAATAGGCAGCAATAAACCTATAGTTGTCACAGCAGCTCCCGCTTTTCTATCTCAATTTTGTTAATTATAATTTTAATGATCCCCTCTTGTATCTTGTAATTAGACCAGTTGACATAATTTTTATATTATGTAATGGTAAATAAAACTAACAAGTTTAACAAAAATAATAATAAAATTTAATAATAAAAATTAATTAAGAGGAGATCAGCATGCCACGAGCAATTATTAAACAGGATACCAAGGGTTCTTTAGATAGAAAACAACTATTACAATTAACTGCAGGTTTAATGGGTTGTTGTTCTAATCTGGAAAAATTATATAACTACATTGATGTTTGCAACGTAAATTCAAATTCTGATATGGGTATCTACCAACCTTTGGTAGATATAAGAGAAGCTATGGAGGGTAAAACCGATTTTACTTCAATGTATCCAGAATACTTAATGGTTGATTTATTAGAAGGTATCATGCAGCATGCTAATATTGATAGAAATACACTTACTGAGATGCTTCCTATGATAGAGGCTCATATTGGTACTAGCCCGGAGGTTGGAGAAATGTTTGCGCTGCATCCTAGAATCAATTCTGATACTTTAGAGGTGTTTGCAAAAGATTTATTATCAATTCTTTCAGGTGGCCAGTTTGACAAAATAAGTGTGATTTCATATATGTTTCCGTTTGGATTTGTGTATCCTTCTCATGATGGGTATACAAAATTATTATGTAGTCTTTTAAAAAATCCCAGCACAAATCTAACAACTTTCAAGCTAATTGTAGGGCAAGCAGTTGAAACCCAAATTGGTTCTAAGAATATTGAATCCATATTGGATACTGCTAATGAATATGATAATTGCAGTTATGAGTATTGCCAAGAGTTTCTTAAAGAAGCATATGCAAAATTGAAGGATCAAACTGCCAATGAGGCTAAAACAATGCCACCATCAATGTGTATTTCTTATAATGCGGCACAACAAACGCAACAAGAATATCTTGTTGCTACGAATGAAGAACCAGATAATGCTTCACAAGCAGTATCATCATTCAATCATCCGCAACCATATTGTTAGAATTAATTAGAGCCGCTACCGCATGGAGGATCAATATGTCAGAATTAACTAAAAAATCTTGTGCTCCATGCGAAGGTGGAATTTCTTCATTATCATCTGAACAGATTATAACCATGTTGAAAGAAATTCCAAAATGGAACATAAATATGCATGAGGCTAAAATTTATAGGCATTTTCAGTTCAAAAATTTTTACCAGACAATAGCATTTGTTAATGCTATTGCATGGGTTGTTCATCATGAAAACCATCATCCTAGATTAGAAGTAGGTTATAATAAATGTATTGTTGAATATTGGACCCATGTTATTGAAGGTTTATCCGAAAATGACTTTATTTGTGCTGCCAAAATAGATCTTTTATATGTAAATAAAAAAGATCTATAATTGCGTGAGCATTTGTTTCTTAGTTTGTAAGGCATGTCAATTACGAACAATAGTTTTTTTTAAATTTTTTAGGAATAAATAAAATGAAACTTAATAATTTTTTCAAAGAAACATTTCATTTGATAACTTCTTTAGTTGGTATTTTTTGTTCAAGTCAAAAAAATTTTTTCTTTCATCAGTTGGTTGTTAGCTTCACTATACTTAATGGTTCATTGAGGTATATAATAAAAAATAAGAGAGATAATTTGCCTTTTGATTATAACAAAATGACTATTTTAGCTGGAACTAGCATGGTTGTTGGGTATGGGGCTATAGCTTGTAAAAATTATATTGATAATAAACCTGAAAATATACCTCAATTTGTAGAATCAGGGCTTAATTTCTTGGCAGCAGTAACTCCTTCTTTATCATTGCTCTCTACATATAATAATTATTTGTCTCAAAACCGCGAACTGCTTGTACCTGAAACCCAAGATAAAAATATAATGTGTGATAATAATATAAATTTAAAAACATTAAAGCTAAAACTTCAGTAAAAATAATAATTGTTTATTGTTAGAATTAATTAGAGCCGCCACCGCCAGTGGCTGCTCTATAAATACCTCGAGCTAAATCAAAACGACCAGTCCTAATGCTTTGTACTACAGAATAATCTTCTGGCAAATCTCTAACAGCTTGTTCCGCTATACCGCCTACTTGATCAATACCATTACATATTGTTTGGGTTTTGTGTGCTATGCATCTAGCAATCCCTAATGTTCCGTAAACACCGGTCGCAACTGCTGTTGTTTTCGCAATGACTGGTATTGCTAACGCCGGTGCTATAGCTGTTGCTACCGCAGCAGGAGTTGCTACTGTACGAGAGAATTCTGCTATCCTATCTTGAGCGTGTTGAATTTTTTGTTCACTAATTTCTGCTTTATGGTGTACATTTTGAACCATGTCTCTAAAAGTCATTATTGAATTTCTAGGAGGTTGTTGTGGTTGAGTTACAACTATCGGAGTTGGTAGTGGTTGAGCATCCATTATCTGAGATAGTGCCTCATGTTCTTCAGTGTTAGTTTCATTATTTGCTATCGTAGTATCTAGTTCTGTAATCATAGTCAGCCTCTTTTTATGTTTTATTTAACCAACCAATTAAATTTAGAGTTAATTAAATCAAGAATTAACAAAATAGTCAAATGTATATACCCTTACTGGGTTTATTAATTTTGATTATAATAAAAAGGTTTTATTATAATTGGGAAACTTTATTAAATGTTTAAAAATTTAGATCCTCGTTACATGCCTAAAGGATTGATAACTTTATTAAAATGGAAGTTGACGACTAAACAACCTGTATGGCCTAAAAAGGTTGAGTTACTTTATAAGGATATTCCACCTCCTAAAGTTATAGAACAAGAAAAAATCAGAGTTAGCTTTGTAGGACATGTAACTTTTCTGATTCAAACAAATAATATTAATATATTAACCGATCCAGTATGGTCAGAACGTGCTAGCCCATTTACCTTTATTGGTCCTAAGAGAGTAATAGTTCCCGGTATAAAATTAGAAGATTTACCTAAAATAGATATTATAGTTGTTAGTCATAATCATTATGATCATATGGATCTGAAAACTATAAAAACTATATGGGATCGTGATAAACCAATAATTATAACTCCATTATTAAATGACTTAATTATTAAGGATAGTATTTCAAAAATTGAAGTCACCACTTTAAATTGGGGAGAAAGCACTGTAATAACAGATGATATTACAATTGAACTTGAACCGTCACAACATTTCTCAGCCAGAGGTTTATTTGATCGTAATAAAGCATTATGGGGAAGTTTTATTATAAAAACTCCAGCAGGGAAGATCTTTTTCATTGGTGATTCAGGTTATAATGAGGAATTATATAAAAAAATTGGCTCTAAGCATCATATATTTTTAAGCCTAATTCCAATAGGTTCGTTTGAACCGCGATGGTTTATGAAAGATATTCATATGGATCCAGAAGAAGCAGTATTTGTACATAAACATCTAAACTCAACTTATTCGATAGCTAGCCACTTTCAAACTTTTCCGTTAGCAAGTGATGGTTACATGCAGGCAGTAAATGAGCTTGATTTAGCATTAAAAAAACATCAAATTTCTAAAGATCAATTTATTACTCCGAACGTCGGTAAAACATATTGGTTTAATTCTAAATAAATTATTATTCATCATCCTTATCATTAATAAGATTTTTTAAAGATAAATTACGGGTAGCTTTATGTCGATCTACTTGATTAACGTGTCGATACAGCATAGTAGTACCAACATCGCTATGGCCTGCATTTTCTTGAGCAACTTTTAATGATGCACCAGAATCTAACAAATAAGTGACATAGCTATGCCTTAGCCAATGGGCAGAGGCTAATTTTAATTTGGATGCTTTACGAGGGTGCTCTATTTCTATATATTCAGCTCCTAATTTAAATGCCCATTTTAAAATTTGATCAATCCTTCTGGTGGTTAGGTGATTTTTAAGATCTACATTGGGAATTAAAGGAGTAGGTTCTTTAAATTCTGGCAAATAGGATAAACCTATGCTGCGTCTAAAATCACTAAGGCTATCTAACAATTCGTCTGGAATTGGAATTTCTCGATATTTTTTACCTTTACCAATTACTGCTAAAAACCAATTGTTCTCATGTTGTATGAAATCCCCCATGTTATGATTAGCAGCTTCAGAAATCCTCATTCCAGTATAAAACAATAATAAGATTATATATTTTGCACGAATTGCTAAAAATTTTTCTTGAGGTGGTTCAGTATGTTTAGATAAAGCATCTAAGATAAAATTAATTTCATCTAATTCTAAATAACGATCCACGATTTTATTAGCGTTATTATTTTTATTGCGGCGTCTAGTAACAGCTAATGGGTTACCAGGTATGCAATTGATTTGCACTAAATAATTAAAAAATGAATCAATAATTTTTAAAGTTTTTTTAATTGATGTAGCACCCAAACTCTTATAAAATGGCCGCCAATCTGGATTGATATCGTTGGTTTTTAATAATTTAGGAACTTTGTCTCCACACCATAATTTTTTAGGAGTTGGATTTTGTAAAAAATGCTGGTATTTAACAATATATTCGCGATTTAAAGTTAAAATATCTATTTTATTGGTAAATTCACACCATAAAATTAATCTTTCTAATTCTTTGACGTATGATTTTAAAGTTTCGTTAGAGTCTTTGTATTCAGATAAAAAATTATATATAGCAGTTTTAGTGGTGGCATTTATTATTGAATTTTTAGTGTTAGCTAAAAACAAACTGTTTGAATTGTTAGATTTATTGCTTGGTTGATTAATAATGGTATTAATATTATCAATTGGTAGAAATAGTGGCAGAATCATTGTTAACTTTCCAACTCATTGGTGATGTTTATAATTTATAGCATAGCCTAATTTAGGCCTCACCCAAACACTTTCAACTAATAAGTCACGCTTACTATAGCCCTCTCCAGCTAACGCTGGTAGAGGGCGGAAACATTAATATTAATAAAGATTCAATATATCTTATAAAAAATGCTATATGTTTTCATTAAATTTTTAATTATATAGAAAATTTATGGGTATAAAATTTCGTAGACAATATTGGATAGATCGTCAAGTCCTGGAAAATATAGCAAAAAATATCTAATGATACTGATTGGTTATGCCCTCTACCAGCGTTAGCTGGAGAGGGCTGCGGTAAGCGTGACTTATTAGTTGAAAGTGTTTGGGTGAGGCCTAAATTAGCTTGACCCATATGTGCGTTTGATCTGATTAAATCATTAATCTAGGACCTACTTTAGGCTCCTGAAATGCTAAAATATTTTTAAATACTTCCCAATATTTTTGTACCGAGCCATTGTCTGCTAACCAGTCAAACTGTTTACCTTCTTCCATAATTCTATTATGAATTATGTTTTTTGTACAAACAGGGATCTGTTTCCATATGTTTAATGCAAAGTTTATTGTTTTTTCTAAAGATGCTTGATCTTGATCTTTATAAAAAAAACCATTTCCGACCCAATCCACTTCATTGTAGTGAAATGGTACTATAAAATCTTTTAGACCACCAACCCCTGATGTAATACAAATTGAACCGCATGCAAATCCTTCAATAGAGGTTAAACCACATGCTTCGTCATGGGATGGCATAAAGATAAAATCTGCACAAGCACGCATCAGATCTCCATATTGACGTTGTTCTTTCTGGCTAAATGTGATAAATACATTATCTTTCTGTCTGCTATCTTCCATTATCAATCTAAATACTTCGTCTGTTAACCCTTTACCAATGGCAAAAAATATGGCTCTTTGATTAATAGCTGTAATGGCATTTTTAAAACATTCTACCCCTTTTTCTGGAGAAAATCTTCCAATGTATAGTATAACAGGCAAAGTCGGATCTATTTTCCATGCTGAGCAACGTCCAGGTAATGTAGTAGCTAGCTGTTGTTTAATCGCATTTTTATCAGCAACAATATCTAATGAGTTATGAATCAATTTACCTAATGGACAATATTTTTTATAATCAATACCATTTAAAATACCAACAGATGTTTTAGTGTATTTAGCATTACAAAAAGATCTTTGTAATTGTTTCATTTCAAGAGATTCAGCTATTTGGCTATTACTAGTAGAGCATTCTGTTAAGATGCTTGGTGAGACGGCAATTGTATAATCAGAATAATCCACCCCCATTTTTTTCAATGTGTAAAATTTATCTGGCAATTGTAATCCTATACCTGCTAATTTACTGTTAGAATATGTACCTCGATCTTTGTTGTTTATATGTACTGTATAAACTATTTTTACCGAATTGAATTTATATATTTCTTTCAATAAAACAGCAGACAACGTTGTGTGCCAACCATGTAATTGTATAATTGCAGGTTGCACTATTTCGCTGGTTGCAATAAAAGAAGCAACTGCACTATTGAAGTATTTTAGGCGTTCAATAAAATCTGTGTATGCAGTGTAAATTTGGCATGCTGTGTCAATATCAAATAATTTCCTATATTTGAAAGATGGTTTTACCAAAAAATGTTTATTTTGATCGTCAGTTGTTAAATAGATCAAAGATTCAACTTCTTCGTTGTTATAAATATGCACAACATTGGCAACACAATTTATTGCAGCATCGTTAGTAAACAATTTAGAATAATATGGTGTTATAATGCTTGATTCAAATTTAGTGCCGGATTTGAATTTGTTTTGTGCATTAACTAATTGTGTTGTAACTGTACCTAATCCACCTAAAGTAGCATTTTTATATTCTAGTGCAACGTGCAACACTTTGATAATCGGAAATTCCAAAACAATATGTGGAGTTGATGATGTTGCGGTTTTTAGTGTTTTATCATATAACTGTAAATAGTATTTTACAGGGGTTCCTTTCCAATCAAACTTTGCTGCATCTTTATGTAATCTGGATAATAATAAATTTACTGTTTGTTCTTTTCTCCAAGAAATATATTTATTGTATGCAGTTGTTATTGTTTGCTTCAAATTTTCTGGTCCATCGATATTGTCGTCATGATACATAAAACCGGTTCCATTTTCGGGATTGTCTATTAACGACAAAATGGTATCTGGTAATCCTTGCACATCGGATGTAATAGGAATAGAAAAATTTGTCATAGCTTCCATTGGGATGCAACCACAAGCTTCTTTATGAGATGGTACTATGGTAAATTCGCAGGCAGCACGAAAATATTTCCCTACTAAATCTTGTTCTTGTTTGGTGTCGATGACTACTACATTTTTTTTTAATTTTAAACTGTTTATTATTTCTAAAATAGGATCTTGAGTATTACTTGATACATAACAACCCATAACAATCAAATTGCCATGAAAACTTGAAATGGCATCTAATGCATGTGGTAACATATCAATTCCTTTTTCTTGATCAAACCTACCTATATATAAAAACCACATGGTGTCTTCTGAACTGTTTAATTGCGAATATTTAGCAGACAAAAAATTTTTAATTTTTTGTCTGCTATCCACAATAGAACTTGGTGTATTAGTTGTTACAGCATAATCCTCTAGATTTCCCGGCATTGTTGCGTCGTATTCTCGAGTTACTATACCATTAGTAATTCCTTGAAAGCGTTCGTTGCGATGTAAGGTGTTGAAAATTAAACCTAATCCAAAATCTTTACCAGTTAGAGCATCATTAGCCACACTTTTAGAAACCATAGTTACTTGATCGGCATATTGTAAACCAAGGTACATTTGATTTAGATGCTTATGATCTATTAAAAATTTTGAATCTAATGGTAACCCTACAGATTGTAGAGTATCAACAATCTCTCTTTTACCAACTAACAATCCTTGTTCATTAGATAATAAATGAACAGTTGAAATAATTTTTGGTATAGACTTTAGTTGTAAATTAGAATTGCTTTTTATCCAATTTAATTGTTCAAATTCTTTAATTAAACATATGGATAACGATGTATGCCAAGTATGAGTGTGGACTATATCAAAACTTGGAATGTTTGGGGTAGATATTCTTATGAAAGATGATATTGCTCCATTAAAATATTCTAATCTGTTTTGTGGTTCGGATTCATTAAATGCTTTATAAATATTTTGTGCATTACCAACATTAAATATTTGTTCAACAGGAGAATTTATATTTGGTTTAATAAGATAATGTTGAATGGTAGTAATATTTTGAATTTTTGAATTTTCAACACGGAAAATTAACGAAGTGTGTAAAATTTTTTTATATAAGTGGTTTATTGTAGCTAATTGTTCGAGCTTGAAACCTGGATTATGTTGAATAAAATCATAATATGGGGTAATAACTGAAATGTTAACACCATTTTCTTCTAGTGCTGGTAGTAAACCATTCATTACGGTCTTTAATCCACCAATGCCATATTGATATTCTAACGATACATGTAAAACTGTATGCATATAAGCATCCTTTTAAAAAGCTACTATTATTAAATAAATAATAGAATAATTTTGTTATATTATTGTTATGTAAGGGAGATTATATAATGTTTCAAGATCTTGGATCTGCAGAAGAACACAAAGATAGTATAGCTGGTACTATGCGTAGTGCTGTGGTATGTCTGCATATGTTGTTGAAAATGAAAAACAATGGTGTTGCTGGTGCTTTGTTTGAAAAAGAATTATTTAGCAATCCTAATTTAAGTGTTTTGGATAATTCTGGACAAAGAGATTTAATTGGTCTTAGTCATGAAGTTGCAAAAGATGATTTTATTGTAGAAAATTTATCTGAAATATTATTTAATGAAAAGTGTGATGGTTTTATCCAAAAATTTATTGGAGAATTACATGCTAATGAGTTAAAAGATGATGCAGAGTGTTTTGTTGAACGTCTTGGGATAGCTCGTAGCTTACCAGTAGAAACCAAAAATCAAGTTAGAGGTATTATAACTGCTTTAAAAACAGGGACAGGGCAGTTGTTTGATTGGATCTTTTCTTCTTTTATGGAAAATGAACATAGTACAACTCAATGTGCATTTATGGAATTAATTAGCAGTTATTTCCCAGTTATAGCTAATATGCATAATTCTCATGCAAACCAAAATCCTTTGAATGTTAATTGTTATGGTGTCCATCATTCTAGAAATATATCATATGCATATTTGTGGGGAGATATTCCTGATGGTCAAGAAACTCCAGAACAACTAGAATTAGTTACCAAAAGGATTGAATTTATACAAGCATTTAAAGCTGGTATTTTAGATCAAAAAGAAAAAGATTGGGTTTGGAAGTTCAAAGAACCAGAAGCTAAATGTTCTTTAGAGGAAATTAATACAATGTTAGCGTTTTCCGCTAAATTTCCAGTTCACGATTTTAGTGAACAGTTGTCTTTGACATTAGATGTTATGGATGATCCGATAGTTGATGCTTTTAAGGGGAAACTTAATAAATCACAATTAAAATTAAAGCAATGTTAGGGGCTGAGAGGTGTGTTATTATTTTCTTTTATTGAAAAATATAAATTTAACAAAGAAAATTTAAATTATATTAACAATAATGGAGTAACACCATTAACTATTGCAATAGCAGAAAATCAAGAAGATGTAGTGCTAGCATTGCTCGAATTAAATGCAAATTCGCTTATAGAAAATGTTCATGGTAATAGCCCGTTAACTTTGTCGTTGCAACAACCATGGTCTTTAAAAATTATTAAATCTGCAATAGTCAATCAAACTTGTCCAACATTTAATTGTAAAGTTAATGAAAATTTTTATTATAACAACAAGACATATATAATAACAAAAATTTTACAAGGTGGATCATGTTCTTTAGCAGCTGTTGAAATACAAAATCGTCATACTTTGGAAAAATATTTTGCTAAAATAAAGTCCTGTTTTGGTGGTTTGGAAATTAGAAATTATATTTTTTTAGAGCAATATGTAGATTTGTTCATGATTGAAAAATTGATTTTATATAACAACAAACAAAAAGCTGTTAATATTATTGAAAATGTTTATTGTCTAATACAAAAAATTGTTCCTGGAGAAACTTTAAGTGTTGCGCTTACCTCTGCACAATCAGCTGACGAAAAACAATTTATCATAATTTCAGCAATAAAATCTTTGTGTGAGTTACATGCTAAAGGGTGCGTTCATAATGATGCATTGCCTGGCAATTGTTTTTGGGAAAAAGAAACGCGAACTGTGACGTTTATAGATTATGATGTTATGCGTACTTTAGCCGATTTTAATAGAGTAGAACAATATGATTGGGAAGAAGCAGAGTATCTTGATTTAAATCGTTTAATTATTGGAGATAAAACAGTTCAAGGTGGTGTAGTATCGTATGGGTTAATGTATTATACAGAAAATATGAAAAATATTTTAGAAAACTTTGATAGTTCTGTATTAGATCCTAAAATTAAAAATAGATTAGTTTGTTGCTTTTTCTAAGGATTCTGCTTTAGCTTTAGCTTTTTGATCACCTTGCGTAGCCGCCTTTTTATAATATTTGATTGCTTGAAACCTGTCTTTAGTAACTCCAAAACCATATTCATATAACAATCCAAGAATAAATTGAGCGTTAGGGGAACCTTGATCTGCTAATCGTTTAAGTAATTCTATTGGCTTGGTTTTCTCATTATTATTTGTAGTTTCATGTCCATTTATTAAATCCATATGTTTTTGTACATTATCTAAGCTTTCTTGGCTGGTTATTCCTAGATGTTTTTCCATGTTTTCCAGATCTTTTTGATGAGTTTGTTCGTCAGGAATTAATTGTTGATTGATGCCTGTTCCAATTCCCAATATTTGAGCAAAACTAAATTTAGCATTAGCTGACGATTTATTGGTGGTTGGTGAGTTGTTGCTGCTTGATGATTGATTAGGAGTTGAGATATTGTTAGCGTTTAGGAACAGCTCTACTGGTTTCATGTAAGAATTTTTATCGATATTTTGCCCTATAAAAATTCCTATACTTAATATGGATAATGTTTTGAATAGTTTTTTGATCATAAATTTATACTTAATATGTATTAATATAGAATGAATCTTGCAATCTAACTGTTAGTTGCGGTTATTATTAAAATTATAGTAAGTATTGGACTATTATCAATTTTTTATGTAAGCACCGGGTGGATGCTTTTAATAAAAGAGGCTAAAAATTTAAATGAGTATAAAATTTTATGTTTTCTTAAGTTTATTATTGCATTCTGTTATCACAATAGGGGCCACTATGGGGATCAAATTAAATATTAAAGAGTTTTCTGATCAAGAAAGAATACCAAAAATATTTACTTGTGATGGTAGCAATCGTATTCCAACAATTAGTTGGGTAAATATACCAAAAAATACAGTTTCTTTGGTATTTATTATGGATGATCCTGATGCCCCAATGGGGACCTGGGATCATTGGGTAGTATTCAATATTCCAGTTACTGTTACCGAATTAAGTCAAGAACATCCATTACCATCTGGCGCTTTAAATGGTAAAAATAGTGGTGGAACACTTAATTATGTGGCTCCTTGTCCACCGGATCGTGAACATCGATACTTTTTTACTATTTATGCATTAGATATAAAACTAAATTTACCAACAGGTTCTAATAAATCACAAATATTAGATGCAATTAAAACTCATATATTAGAACAAGCAACGATTGTAGGGCTTTATGAAAGAATTAGATGAATTAGATAAACAAATTAAACTTTTTTTTAATTCAGAAGCATTTGGTGTGATTGGTGCGTCTGCAAATAGAGATAAGTATGGCAATAAAATAGTTAGGTGTTATTTACAACATCAAAAAAAAATTTATCCAGTTCATGCTAACGAAAAAATTATAGAGGGTTTAAATTGTATAAGTAAATTAGACGAACTTCCTGAACAAGTTAAAAGTATTTCTATTATTACTCCTCCTAAAGTAACAGAAAAAATAGTTAAACAAGCTATTGCCAAAGGTATTAAAAATATATGGATGCAGCCAGGAGCTGAAGATCCTAATGCTGTGCTTGAATGTAAAAAAAACAATATTAATATAATTTCTGGTGGGCCATGTATGTTAGTAACATTAGGATATAAAGAATAAAGTTATAGATTGTTTTTGCTGGGGTTAATTAAATATTTTAGCGTTTAACACCACGATTAGTTTTTTTATGGGCGATTTCACTTGCGTTGGCAGATAATTCTGCTGCATGATTTATAGGCTGTTGTTGCTTATTAATGTCTGGTGTCTTTTTTGCAGTGGTGTGGTCTGCATTTAAATCCGGCAATTTACCAAAAGGTTTTTTTTGTGGTTTAGAAGAAAACATGATCGGCTGTGATGTTGGTTTGTCATCACCTTGAGTTTCTAATTTACTCGTTTTTTTCTTTTGTACCAAGGATTTTATTTTATCAAATATGCCAAGAGTAGTTACAGTAGCTACTATAGCAGCCGCAGACGCTGTTATGATATGTGCTGTAGCGCCAGCTCCTATCACCGCTGCTGTTGCCGTAGTAGCTGCCGATGCAATTGCTGAACCTGCGGTAACTAAAAAAGCATGACCAGCTGAAACTGCTGGCGCAAGTGCTGTTACAAACCCCAAAGAATGCCCTGCAATTGCAACTGAAGATACTGCTGCGAGTGCTGGTGGGCCTATTCCAGTTATTACTCCTAGTGCTATAGTTCCTGCTATAGCAGAACCTACTACAACTTTGCTTAAACCAATACCAACGTCTTTTATTCCTGAGGTTAATAAATTCTTTGCAGTTTGTCTATATGTACCATTCGGTCCTTGATTAACTAAAGAAACTACACCAACCAATGCTCCTGCTACAGTTTCAGCAACCCCTACAATAGTTTGCACACCACCACCTATTATTCCAGCAGTAATTGCTCCAACACCAGCGGTGACAGTGGTAGCAACAGCGCTAATTGCACCTATAACTATCGAACCTAACACTCGTGGTAAAAATAACCCTATTCTCGAAATCCAACTTTCTTCTTCGTCAGTATTCCATAACCGCTTTAGTGCACCTACAGTGGTTTTACCAATGGTTTGTACACCATTCCATACGTTAGCTACACTAAATGGATTATATTTTTTCCATCGTTGTGACCACTTATTTTGTTCAGAATCATTGTCTATATTGTTTGGCATATATTTTATGGACTTATATTAAATTATAAAAGTTCATGAATGTTTGCATATGCATCATATTGTTATCCCAAAACCCCTGATATTTATACTAGATTTAATATAAAAACAATTAAAAAAATAGTATATGCCACACGAAAATCTTTATATTCATCAATTGTTAATAAATTATATGAACCAAAGATTATACCAAGTGCCATCGAATGGTATTTGCTTAGGGATAGCGTCTATGGGGATACAAGCGTTGTTACTTGATGATCATGAATTGCAAAAATTTTGTGAACGTTTGAGTAATATTGTTTCACAATTATCTGTTCATAAATTTGAACATTTACATCTTGTGGCATTTAATCCAGCAGAACAACAAGATATTGATATATTTTTTGAAGGTGTTTTGTTATATCAAATGGCATATAAGTATAACAAAATACTAACAACAGAACCAAGCGTTAATCTTACAATAACTAATTATCGTTCATTAGTGTTTAAATTAGTTAAGCCTAAAAATCTAGATAATAAAGGTATGTTCACGTTGCTTACTATTTTAGGTTGTTATAGTTATCCAGAAATAGAAAAATTTTTAAATGTTTTAAAAACAACCATAACGAAAATATTATCGAAAGATTCTGTTGGTTTAATGTTGTATATTCATAATCATATTATTGCATTAGGTTATCATTGTATAAATAACACTTGGACAATTATTGATGCTAACATGTTGTATATTTTAGATCATACATATTCTTGTCGCGACACTGCTAAATTATTGCTTCAAGCATTCGCCATGGTTAAAACTTCAATAATAGATGAGATTAAGATTACATTTTCAACAGAATTAATTCTTGCTATATCTAACCATTTAGATGGTGTTAAATTATCGGCCGAAATACAAGATAAATTTATACTTGAATTAAGTGATAATGATGAATGGAAAAAAATTCATCAAGTAACAGCAGATAAACTTGGTAGCACTAACGACGGTGGTTCTTGGCTGTTTATGGCAGCTAAAGATGGTAAATTAGAAGTAGTTAATCAATTAATTCAGGCTAAAGCTGATGTTAATTTACAAAAAGATCACAACGGTACAACGCCTTTATGGGCAGCAATACAGGGAAATCACTTAGGAGTAGTAATTGCATTGTTAGACGCTCATGCTAACGCGAATATTTCCAATCAGCTTACCGGTACAACACCTTTAATTATTGCTGCACAAAATAATTATACAGACATCCTTGATGTATTATTAGAGGCGGAAGCATATGTAGATCACCAAAACCATATAGGTATCACTGCATTATTAGTAGCTGTTCAAAACAATCATCTTGAATCAACTAAATTGTTAATTAAGGCTGAAGCGAATGTTAATTTAACTGCCAATAATAATATAACACCTTTGCGAATGGCTATAGAGAAAAATAACTATAAAATAGTTGAAGAGTTAATGAAAGCTAGAGCTAAACTGGATAATCGTATTTTAGAAAGTACCGATACAGTGGGTTTTAGCAAAGAAGAAAATATTGGAGATGATTTTTCTATGTACGATAGTCGTGATTTTGAAGGGTTTTGTGCTAACAAGCCAATTGATTTCCGTGGTAGCAAGGCAGTTCTTAGATGTTTGTGCTGATTATATATATTTATTTTCCCATAAGTTTTTCAAAAATTCTTCCCAATATATAATTTCTATCCCTTCACTAACTCGATTAATTGGATCTGAAGAAATTAAAAAGTATTGTTTACATAAATTTTCTTCTTGTAACAGTTTTAATCCCTTAAGATGTTTGTTAGAGATAGATTTAGTTGATTTAACTTCAATAGCTATCTCGTCACCAATAATAAAATCTACTTCTTGCCCATGTACTGAGTTCCAGTAATTTAATGGTAAATGTTTTCTGTTATAACTAAGGTATGCTCTTAATTCCATTGCTATAAAATGTTCAAAAGCATGTCCATACAGATCTGATTGAGGATCAATAGTTTGTATTTCTGCTAATTGATGGGCAACGCCAATATCAAAAAAATAAAATTTAGCGGTGCTGATTGCCTTTCTTTTTTTTGTTTTTGTCCATGCTGGCAATAAAAAACCTACCAGGGTATCTTGTAGTATTTGATAATATTCTCTGATGGTAGATGCTGGAATGCCAACATCGTTGGATAAGGAATTAAAATTTAAAATTGTTCCGCTAGTTAATGCAGATATTTGTAAAAATTTAGAAAAAGATTGTATTTTACGTACCAATGCTTCGGCTTGTATTTCTTCTTTTAAGTAAGTATCCACATAAGCAATTAATTCTTCTGTCGGATTATTACTCAAATATACAGATGGTAATCCACCAAACATTAAATAACGATCTAAAGAAAAATTAGGAATTTCTTTCTTTATTAATGGAAATAGTTGAGCTTCCCATGCACGACCAGCCAATAGGTTTACATTATCTTTTCTAAGTCTTCTAGCACTGCTTCCAGTTAAAAGAAATTTGATTTTTTTCTCTTCTATTAGTCTATGCACTTCGTTTAGTAATATTGGAATTTTTTGTATTTCATCTATAACAACCAATTTATTAGGAGAGTGATGTGCGTCGATCATTTCTTCTAATTCCCAAGGTTTGTTGCTCAATTTTAAAAACACATTACTTTTAAGTAAATTGATACTTAATGAATTGTTAGATAATTGGTGGGTAATAAGACTTGTTTTGCCAGTTGTTCTAGGACCTAACAAGAAAAATGATTTTTGCTCTAGTAAATTGTTTAGATCTAAATAACGTTGTAAATACATATGTTGCCAATATTTTCAAATAAACAACATTAATAATACTATATTTACGTATAATCAGCAATAGTGTTGTTGATTTATTGTAATTTTAAACAAAAGAGGTTGAAAACATTAGTTAATTTACTATCAATTTAGCTGCTGGGTGGACGCTAATAAGATCTAGGTCAACATCATATAATGAAGAATTTCTAAAAAATCAAGTTTTAGGTTTTTAAGATATTATACATATTTTTTTATGATTAATTTTTGCCGTTTCTTTTTTAGTTTGCGCATGAGGCGATATTGAATTTTTTCTTTGTTCAGGCTCTTGGTGTTTTTTTATTATTGATTTTGGTGCATGTTCTTCCCAAGCTTGAGAGGACAAACTTGAAGAAGAAGTATAGATACTAGGATAAAGACTAAAGGTAACAAATTTTTTTTTGCGTTCTTTGTGTGAGTTTCTAGAAGACATAATTTCCTCGTTATGATCATCATGATCAGAAGATAGCGTTATTATTTTCAAAATGATTTTCTTCGAATTCATGTTGGTGGGATGAAACATATATCTACATATCTCTAACCGAGTAATATCACACAATACTACTTAATCTTTAAGGTGGATGGAAGAGAAATTAATTGTTTTATTAATGATCACTTTGGATGCAAACATGAAGCATAGGCTGTGCATCTAACAGTTAAACATGATTATAGTTACACATCTTCGTAGGTCTGCAATTCATTGCCTTATTAATACAACATTCGATATTTTGATGAGCTATCCTTAGTGAGAGGATTGAGAACAATTATTAAACTAACAAAATACGTGTATTAGCAAAATATAAAAAACATTTTGATGTTGTTAAAAATTAAAAATAATAAATCAAGTTGTTTATTAAATAAAAATAATGAAGATGGTGAATAATTATGGAGTTGGCGAATTTTCAAAAGCTATATGAAAAGCAGTATGGATTTGCGGAATTACTTGCGCATCATGGAACTAACCATACAGGTCCGACAGGCTCGCAGGAAGTTGAACTCTTCATTGCAAAGCTAATTGATGCTTTTGAACAACAAGATATAAAAGGTTATGAGTTTTATGATTCAAAAGTGATTGAAGCTCTATCACAATCACCAGCATATCAATCTGCCAGTGGTTTAGATGATACAATCTTAGGTCAATTAAGCAGCCTTCAGCAACAGATAATTCCAAAGATACCAATTACCATTCCAGGATCTTTTTTAAAGGACAGAAGTGCTGCCAGAATAATACATAACTATATAGTATTTATTGCTAAAATTCATAATTCTATTAATAATGTTAAGCCTGATTTATTGCCAGAAGATAAAAAAAAACTAGTGCTTGCAGCATTAAAAGATAAGCATCTATCATCATCATCAAAAAGTAAGTATGGCTTAGATCCAAACGACAATGTATCATCTTTTACTACTACTCCCAATTTAGCTAAACTACAGCTATCAGTATGTCAAACTGAAAAAGGTACAGATGAAATGCCGTTTGTATCTTATAATGGTGCCATTATTTATTCATTAACTACGGCGCAGAGAGCAATATTAGAAAAAGTTGATCACATTTTAAAAACCGGCAGTAATGAACCAATCAATATTTCGCTTGGAGTTGGTGAAGGTAAAACTTTTTTGTCTGAGTTAATAAAAAAAATATATGGTACTAAAAATCATGGTTGTATAAAACCTGGCGATGAAGATGGTGATGAAAATGTTGGTGAAATATTTATTGGCGATACACCGGTTGGTTATTCGTCGCAGTATCAACCACCGCCGGTCCCTCCTAAACCTGGGCTTAAACCTAAACCTCTTGTAGATTATCGAAAATTTTTTACTTTTAATAAACCCGTACTAAATTCATTTACAAAAATAGAATCACTATCTTTATCAGATGTGTCTGACTGGGATATGGACAAATTAAAAGAAGAAATTCAGAAAATTAAAGATAACCTGAATAAACCACCTCCTGGTAGTAAGATGATTGTGTTTGATGAGTTTCCACATATTGATTATAACCTTAGAAAACATATAAGAAAAATGTTGCCAGAAAACGAGTATAAATTAGTATTTATTAGCGCAACTCCTAATGTTGAGTTGTTAGATGTATTGGAACCGGAAGCAAGCTTAATAGATGCCAGAAAGAAAGATGATGTTTATGATATCCAAGCTCTCGAAATAATCAATCAACAAGCTTATGAGCAATTTTTAAATACTTATCATGGATCACTGCCGATTTTAATCAAGGTTGTAGAAGACTATTATATTTTAGGACATGACAAGAACGGTAAACGCGAATCAAAACCAATTAGTATACCTGTAGATATGCAACAAGAAGATATAGCCAAGATTAAATTTGGCAAAATTAACAAGATAACTACAAAGGCTGGTGATAGCATTGAGATTATCAATAGTAAAGTTATTGCAGATATTGATATAACAAAAAAATTGAAAGCTTTATGTAAAACAAAAGAATGTCACTTTCCATTAAGTAAGGCACAATCACTCATAGAAAACCGAAAGGTTTTTTTTAAACAATTTGATCAAGCACATGTCAAAGTTGATTGTATAGACAAGCTTGAAGGTAACGATATCGTTAATTCTTTACTGCTTGATAGTACCGAATTCAGAACAAGCAAAAAAGAAGGCAATATTCAATATATACTACCAGATATAAGTCCTGATGAACAAAATCATTTCTTAGACGCAATGTATGCAAAGATGGATGCTTTGGGTGTTAGCGCAATTATCTATCAAGATCAACAGAAAAATATAATGCACATAAAGAAAGGTAGTAAACGACGCATAAAAAAGTTGCCAGACAATGATGGTACAAGAGTTTTGATGCTATATTCTTCTGCGAATGCAATTGGTGGTGATTATGACGCATTTAGCAGAAATGTAGGGTTGCAAATTATTAACTCGAACTCAATGCCTTCCTGTTCAAAGATGCAGCAATGGACTGCTCGATATAGAAAAGAAAGAAAAAAATGCTTGATGAATGAGTTGAAAAGTGAATGTCAAGTTATCGTTAGAACTCGTGCGCGCACAGCGCTAGAGCTAAAAGACAATATGATTATGGAAGAAAGAAAACATGAATTGCTTGATACGCTCAACGTATTAAGGAGCAATATTATAGTTGCACTTGGTGCTAAAGATTTAACTAAAGATCAGCAAAAAACTATTATGCAATTAATTCGCGATAATAAGAGTCATGTAGAAATATCGAAAGAAATATCAAAAATGGCAACCAGTTCGACAACTGCAGGTTCAGCAATGCCAAGCCTTCTTGTTTCTCGTCCAGGTACTGCTGCACCACACAAACGACGTGGACCTGCTGCAGTTCAATTAACGTCGCCATCGCCGACACCAATGAAAGACATAGATCAGCTTATTAGCGACTATCAAAGCACACTTGGCACGATAGGTTCATTTCGTAGTGCGACTGATTTAACAGATGTAGCGATCAGTGGTAGCAAAGTCACACAATACGAAATAAAATTAAGAAATTTATTAACTGAAGATGCAGCTTTAAGTCAAAAACGTATTCAATTGTACGGTGCAAAAAGTCCACTTATTACAGAAGAACCTGCTCAAAGAAACTTCAATAAAAAACGTCTTGATTGTTTGGGTGAAGTTACTAAAAAAACAGAACAGATTCTAAAACAATTACCAAAAGAAGCTACTAAATCTGTAAATGTTGATTTTAGCAGATCGCAGTTACATACAATTTGTCATTTGTTAGATACGGTTCATGAAATATCAGGCAGAGATAAGAATGTTTTTTTTGCAGGTCCATACCCTCCACCATCATATTTGCCTAAGGAAACAGCAGCTTTTGAACTGGCGCAACAGTCATTAGGCACCCATAAAGACGCGTTGGCTTCTTCGTTGAAAACACATAAGGAAAAAGTTTTAAAACAAATTCCAGTTGATGTGTTGGATGAAGACGACTTTGTCTCAAAAAGAAATGAAATGATTAATGCTTTTGAGCAGTTATTAACGTTTAATGGTTATAAATGTTTTGAACAAGAGTTTGAAGATTTTAAAGTGGAATATTTAAAGGCATTGGGTACAAGATGTTCAATAGAATATGATACGATTGCTAAAGTATTTGAGGTGTTATTAGAAACAAGTAAAAATGGAGACTATGTTAGTTATTCTAACATTCAAAATACGATTACTAAGTTGGTGCCAGGTGGGGATGTATCAAAAATTTCTGAGGTGATCGATGATGGTAAGATTCAACAAGAGGTTAATAAAGCAATAACAGCTGCACAGGCAGCAACAGTAGCCGCCAGACTTGAATTAGCTGATTTTGCAACAAGTGATGAAGTGGTTGCTCTTACAAGGGCAAACGCTAGGGATATAGGCGATTTAAAGAAAGCAGCAGAAGCTAAACGAGATCAGATCAAAGATAAACTTCCTATAAAAGAACAACCAGATGCAATAGATACAATGAATGAAGTGATAAGAGCAGCAGAACAAGCAGCAAGAGAAGTGATAGCAGCTGCAGCTACAGCGGCAGCAAATAAAGCAGAGCAAGAATTAGCTAAACAAGTTGCAGCTGCTAGAGAAGAAAGTGATCCATCTAAGTTTGGAGAAGCTATAGCACAAGCAATTATTGATGCTAAAAAAGCTAGAATAAAACCAAAAGCTATTTGTAAATTAGTACCAGAGTTAAGCGAAAAAGAAGTAGAAGAAATTGGAGATAATAAAGCTACAGTTGTAGCGAAACTTAATGCGCCTCTTATTGCGTTAGTCGATCAAATTGCAGCTGCTAGAGAAGAAACTGATCCATCTAAGTTTGGAGAAGCTATAGCACAAGCAATTATTGATGCTAAAAAAGCTAGAATAAAACCAAAAGCTATTTGTAAATTAGTACCAGAGTTAAGCGAAAAAGAAGTAGAAGAAATTGGAGATAATAAAGCTACAGTTGTAGCGAAACTTAATGCGCCTCTTATTGCGTTAGTCGATCAAATTGCAGCTGCTAGAGAAGAAAGTGATCCATCTAAGTTTGGAGAAGCTATAGCACAAGCAATTATTGATGCTAAAAAAGCTAGAGTAAAACCAAAAGCTATTTGTAAATTAGTACCAGAGTTAAGCGAAAAAGAAGTAGAAGAAATTGGAGATAATAAAGCTACAGTTGTAGCGAAACTTAATGCGCCTATTATTGCAAAAAAAGAAGCGGAGCAAAAATTAGCTAAACAAATTGCAGATAACAAAACAACTGCAGCAAATAAAATACAAAGAGCATTCCGCTCGTCCACTGCACGAACAAAACTCACAGAATTGAAGAAGCAACATAATGTTCAAGATAAATTGGATGAGGATAACTACGCAGCCACAACAATACAGAAATCATGGCGTGGACATGCTACACGGCAAGAGCAACAAAAAATTCAAGAATTTGTGGATAAGGTAACGGCAGCTATTACTGGTTCTATCAATGCTCCACCTGGCGAACCGATAGCAAATGCTATTCTTGAAACAAAAAAAGCAGGAGTAACAGTTGCAGCGATTGTAGCGCAGTTGACTAATAAAGATATGCCAACATGGTTGGCAGCAGTAATAACAACGGAAGATGTAAATGGGCTTACTCAAGGTAATAAAACTGAGCTTGCAGGCAAAATTGATGAAGCAAAAAAATTAGCAGATGAGTTAGAGGCTATTCGTCAAAATACTGGCATGACTGATGCTGAACGTGTTGCAGCAATGGTAGAAGCTATTAAGCACGCCAAAAATAACGGAAAGTTGCCATTAAAAGCTATGGCGGCATTGACTGGATTATCGGAAGAAGAAGTAAAAAATATAGACAGTAACGAACAAGCAGCTACAGCAAA
>Ga0302186_10000483_pt1 | contig 35721 bp, 20 predicted proteins | sample II_Bog_E1_2_FD_198782 | JGI IMG/M metagenome (GOLD analysis project Ga0302186, IMG submission 198782) | Peat permafrost microbial communities from Stordalen Mire near Abisko, Sweden - II_Bog_E1_1 | ecosystem: Environmental > Terrestrial > Soil > Wetlands > Peat | place: Sweden: Abisko... | reverse complement strand
ATGCGACATTTCGATTAAATTTGGTAAAAAAATTATACCTTTAACGTGGACTCAAGAAATTCTGATAGCCCCAAAATGAACGCAACATGATGAAAAATGCACGGGAATGTCAATTTCACGGACCCACTGAAAAAACTAACCTTTGAATGTTGAACACACAAATTACAAATTGGTCTTGGAAGACAGGATGATTGTATTTTTTTAAGAGCATAGATGAAAGTTTTCATCTTATTATTTTACCTGGATTTTTGAGTAGTCCAAGAGCTTGAGGGTTCAGTCTTTAATTTGTACAGTCTCTTTCAGGAATTCCTTTTTTGCTTCCATCTTCATTTGAATCATTTCATTCCTCATAGCTTCAACAAATATATTTTATATATTATTAAAATTAAACTCTTGTTGTCATTTAAAAAATATCATTTTCCAAAATAAATACATTATCTCTCAATCAAAAGTTAGAAAAATGGCTTTTCAATGAATTCTCCATCTTTCCCTTATAATTTGCAGCTCCATGATTGTTATTATCTTTGAAGCATATGTGCTTGCGATGGCAGATTTCATGAACAATCTGCAAAAATTGCCAAATCCGATGCTTGTTGAAATTTTATGTTTTCTACAATATTTTCCACAAATTACATGACATCTGGAAACAATAATTAAAAATTCAATTGAAGAAACAGATTATTTCCACAATAAAAAATTAATCAGCATCGAATGATAACGAAAAAAAAGTTTAAAAATTTGTATTTAAAATTAATTCTTAAATACACACCCAATGGGATTCAGCTATTTATTTGAGATTTTGTGGGGAGGGGGACTTCTATGATTAATAAATCTAGATTATCAGTTAAAATTTAGGATATTTTGAACCCTTTTTTGATGCCAGATAGAGTCTTTTTACATCGGAACTATTTTTCTTTTTGTCAATTTGAAACTTGTATTTTATTTTGTTATTTTTTTTATTTTTTGAAAAAACAATTTCCTTTTTTTAAAAAAATTAGCATCTCTCTTATTTTACGAAAAACAAAATTAATTAATCAATCAAATTTATTATTAAATCAAAAAAATCAATATTCAGTTTTTATGTCAAAGATTATTAAAATTATAAAATGTTAGCACTTTTAAATTTTTTCATTTTATATTTTTTGTTGCAATAAAATGGAAAAACTAGTGCCCTCTCAAACAAAAAAAGAAAAAAAAAGCATCTTTCAAATATTTTACTACAACTCCACCCCAAACGAAAAAAAACTTATTATTAGTGCAAGCCTTTTATGCGCCTGCTTCTCACTAGGCATAATCGGGCTTCCAATTTGGTTCAAGCAGCCCGAATTTCATTGTAATATAATAAATTCAAATTCAAAAATTTGTGATGAATCGGAATATTGTCTCAAATACAATCCTTCAAATATTTCACAAAAATTTCAAAGTTTATCTTATGAACTCCATCTATTCTGTGAAAGACAATATAAGAAGCGAATGATGTTGACTTTGATATTCCTGGGAGGTCTCATTGGCTGTTTGGTGAACATATCAGTTCACATTAAATCTGAAAGAAGAATCACTGCGTTTTCCATTTTGGGTATTATATATAGTTTAGCTCATTTTGGGATATTTTTATTCACAGATAATGAATTGGTTGTGTCCTTTTGTTTAATGTTGATAGCTTTTACAATCATGATAGGGAATTCCTATGGATTTACCATTATTAATGAATATTTATCCGGTGATGTAGCCAAAGCCTCAACCATTTTCTTTACTTTATCGAGAGGAGCAATGGGTATAGTTTTCGCTTTCTTTTGCTATATGATCAATTCTTCCGCAAAAATTTTATCTTTGGTTATGGGGGTTGGAGTATTCTGTCTTTCAGCATTTCTGCTGAATTATAAAAACGAGAAAGGAATTAAGGATGTCATGAGAAAAAGGGTATTTATTTTTCATGAGATTTAAAAATATATTTTTCTCTTTAGCCTAATAATCTTTCCGAATTCTTCAAAGCCATATCGCCTTTGAAGGAAATAAGAAACAACTTTATGATTTTTATTTTTTTATGGACTACATATTCTATAACTTTGAATGACATTGTAACTGAATTGGAGAGCATCAGAGGAAATCTGTATTTTAACATTGGGTTGATAGCATCTTTGGAAACCACAGCTTCATTTTTGTCAGGTGTTATAATTATGAAAAATGATGCAGGTTCAAGCTTGAAGAACTACAGTTTAATTATCATTCTTGTATTTTCAGGGTTCCTTTTTGTCCCTGCCAAAGATGAAATTTCCAACACTTTCGAAATTTGCTCTTTTATTTTGTTAATGTTTGGGAAACTCTTCTCCGAAATTGTCACAAATCTGATTTATGTCTTTGCACCAAAATATTTAACGGATGAGTTCAGTTCATTCTTTCTGATTAATGTTAGACTTTTCTCGAGAATGTGTCTCCTCTTTTTACCTCATATTAATTTCTTGTTCCGACAAAATCAATTGCATGTGTTCTTGTTTTTATCAATTCTTTGGGGAGTTGGGAGATTTTTATTGATATTTCTAAAGGAAAAAGAAGACATTGTATTTCTAAGAAGAAGCACTTGATGAATGTCAAGTAAAAACTTTTGTTATATATTAATATTGATTAATTAAAAATCAAAAAATTTGAATTAAAACATTTCATTTCAGTTAAATACAAAGTTATAATATCCTAAATTTCATTTTTGAAGGGTAATTTTTTTTTTCAGTTTTTTTTCTATTTGAAAAAAAAAATAGTTTTCTTTTTTATTTAAATGAATTGACAAAACACTAAAAAAAATTTTGTAATTTTGTTGTCTTTCAATTTTCTTAAATAAAAAAACTATAAATGAAAATTTGAAAATGAGGTATTTTAATTAAGAAATTTTGAATTTTATATTATTTTTTTTTTAAATTTTGGATTGACAAATTGTTTAATAGTAATATAGAAAAAAGCTCCTTTTTCTCATCTCGGAAAAACCGAATTCGTAATAATTAAATTATTTAATTCTTAAATTCCGATTAAAATAAACAAACTCCCAATCAAAATTTGCAAACATTTTCCAACCAAAAGTCTTGTATTAAAGCTGGATCCTCCATTAATGTCCTTGCCAGTAAATCTGACTAAAACCTCAGTATGAGTTATACCTGGTTGATTAACAACCCCTCCATAATCATCGAATACATTGAGTTTTCCATTAAATGGTTTAAAAGTTCCTCCAATTTTAATCAAATAATTTCCTGTTTTTTTAAAATTCAACTGCATTGACCCATTTGTGTGAAAAAGATTGAGTTCGAGATTAGAAATTGAACTGTTGGTCTGACCATCCATATCAAAATCAATAGTTGGAAAAGATCTCAAAACTGTATCTGAAATATTTGATTCGAAAACTTTGAGATCCAGAGTGTTATTTGTTGTATTGATTTCCATTTGTCCTATGACTAATAAAGGTGATAAACAGGCAATTGGTTCTTTTAACTTTAATAAATTCAATTGTCTATAGAAATTTAACAATATGTTGTTTTCTTGAGTCAACCAGTAATCATATGTACAGCCATTAAGTAAAAAACGAGATAAAAGCTTCAACTTTCTCAATTTTTCATTCCAACAATAATTCTCCAATAATTTCATTTGATCCTCCAATACCAAATCATAAACCATTTGGCACATTTCCTCAGAGTGTGTCAAACGGGAAGTGTCATTAAGATCAAGGTTATTTAGTTTCTTCGGTTCATAAGCCTTCGTGTTATTATCTGAATACATCGGCAGCCAATTTGAGATAATACTCTCATTTCCCCATACTCTCCATGAATTCACATATTCCTTTATCGTTTTGGCATCCAATGTTTGGTTGACCTCATTACCGAACCTATACCTCAGATTTATAAGTTCCCAACTACAACCAATCCTTCAGTTCTTATCGCACATCCATTACCATATCTCCCTGTATTCGTAATAAAGCTAGCCAAACTCACTGAAACACTAAAAGGACTCCATTTAATAGTGAAATATTTTGATGAGATTATCATGCTAGTGCCAGAATGCCCCATAAGGTCAGTTGCCTTCAAGTTCTTTATCTTGAAACTGGATAAAACTGTTGAATTATCGTATTCTCTGCCATTGACTAAAATCTTCACATCAAAATGCGGATCGTTCAATAATTGCAAAATTTCCACCTTTTCCTCACCCAGCTTCAGTGCCAAAGCCACTGACATCGTCATTTCTGGAGCCCAGGCACCAGGTAAAAATCTGATTTGTGCCCCAATAAAATCAGGCGAAATATTAGCATAAGTTTCTATTTCCTTTGCCAAGCCCCATTCCATTTCATTTAGAAATCCTTGAATCTTACAATAATCGCTGGTCAAATCAGGTGCACCTAATCTCAGTAAATAGAAATCACCATTTTCATTTGCCAATATGGAATGACCGGGAAATGTGACAATATGAGGTTCTCCAAAGGCTAAGGCTGAAAAAGGACTCAAATCACCATCATCATCATCATTATTATTGTTATAACTATCATTGTCATCATCATCAGAAAGGCTTGGAGAAATTGATCCCCATGAAGCATCCATATAATTCTGGACATCAGCCATTTTCATATCGAAATCTCCGGGAGGGACTATGAATTGACAATCCTTGCAATGAGGGAAATATATAGGTCGACCTTTAGGGATCCTGGGCCAGTCAGCAATGGCTCCTTCAGGCATTGAATTATCAAAATTAATATTGTCTTGGTTATTGCTTTTGAAACAATCCAAAAATTGCAAAAAGTTCGACAAAGCGGTCATAATTCGACAGGACCCAGACTTCTGACTGCTCCCAAGTTGATTATTTGCTTTATTATTTGCTGTATTCTGAGATAAAAACCTTCTCCTCGAAGGTTTATTCCCGAAGGGACTTGCACATACTCTACCCAACACCCTTTCGCAATTATCAAGAGTGATTGTCTCAATGCCAATATACGGAATTTGTATGAATAGTGATAAGGATTGGCTTACGGTTTGTGAAGCCTCGCTTGATCCCCCGCAGAAATCACTAAATTTCTTCATTTCTGCTTTGGCGGAGAAACTGTTCATAAATCCTGCTTCGATGAAATGGAAGCTCGCTGTGACTTTTTGGGTTGTGGAGATTTCAATTGAGGCATCAGAAACCTGGCCAGCCTCTGCTGGTAAGAAGTCTATCAAAGTTTTGTCCACATCTCCGGTTGCCAATTCTTGGGGAATGTTATATAACATACGGGCTATGGAAGAGACTGATCCACGGGAATTTATGACATTTTCATCAATGTTTCCATTGAATGACACTGACGCATCAGCTCCCACTGAAATGATTCCACCAATGGGCACGTCAAATGAGAAGAATTTAATCTCTTTTGATAATTGGCCTTTAGGCATGTTGATATATTTTTCAGCTGCCCACGTGAATTCAAGTCGACGTTCTGTCGTGACATTTGAGGAATTCCGAGTGTCGAAACCAGCGGCCATTTCACTATAGAATTTAGCTTCCAAAGAGAAGGTGCCTTTGATTACTGTGGAATTTGTGATAAGAACGTGAAGTCTTGGAGTTATTACATTGCCTTGTCTGTAAGAGAGATAGTCCTTATTGTCATTGGTTAAGGTGTCGGTGGTGTTGGGCTCAAAGTACCAATCATCATGTGGTTTTGAATCAATTGTGTTTACTGTGACACCTTCATACATAGATAAAGCTTCGGAAAGGGAAAGGACTCTATTGTTGGCTGTATCAATTTTGGCGAAAGAAAAGATATCTGTCAGTATAATTTCATGGAGAAGAGTGATTGTGGCAGAGTTTGAGTCGATAGTGGTGATGTTTTCAATGAAAGCAGGCATAGGAACTTCCCATTCAGCTCCATAAAGCAAGTAGCAACCTAAAGTATTGAATAAATCTCCAATTTTAAATGTGGGGAATGTTTCATTTTGAGATTTTTTCAGGAGGATTTCCGATATTTTGGCGGTTTTATTGAATCTTGGTGAGATTGTGGTGTTGATCAATGAACAATTGGCGACAAATTTACTAGGGAACAGGTTTTTATTAATTGGACTTAATTTGGCCCAATCAGTGATAACAAAGGTCACACCTGAAACTTCCACTATGTCTTTAGCATTGAGATTGACTTCAACTCCGAATTGGAAAGTCAATTGTTGTCCGTTGTTGCTTATAGGTAGGAACCTATCTGGAGAATGAATCAGGAGGGTCTCATTGGTTACATTAACATTTTGGATATCATAGAAAAATTGGATGCTATCATCTCCTGAAATAATCTTCATTCTTCGAAATGTGAGGTCTGAAATATAATTATTGTAGTAATCAGAATCGAAGAGTATGAAAACTTGATTCGTGGAAGTTTCACGTAGGTAAAGTTTCAAATTAGATTCATTTGAGTTTTGAGTGAATCTCAATTGATGGACATAAACATAATATCCATAAACAGAATCATTGGTTGAATCCAGATCCGTCCAAGTGATGTTCTTTCCTGATATAAAAATGTTATAGTTGGCATTATAAGACATTGATTTTAAGGTGCAAGCCTGAGGATTTATCCACAACCAACATTTGGTGTTATCACTCACTTGAGTTTCAAAAGATGAACAATCTGATCTGTTCGAACATGTGGAAGCGCAGATATCTTCATTCATATTAGTTGTAGTCACTAGGATATAATCTCTATTGACTGTGCCTTGACAATCCTTGGATGGGTATTTAGTGAACAAATCAATTTGCTTGGTTACTCTGATCTTGCTTTTAGTCACAAATTCATATTCAGGGCTTCCATCAACTGTCATCGCCTGTTGCAACCCTAAATCTTGATAATAACAAAGTTCTGATTGGTTTTTCTGGTAATTCGTTGTGATATCAAAATTCTCGGAAAATAGATCTGAACAATTCGAGCAAAAGGACCATTGTAACCCTTTATGATATGTTGTCAATACAGAAAATCCTGTGTTTTGGTTGTTTTGTTCAATTATTCTGACTTTGAGAACATTAGCTTTTAATGAGAATCTAGAAGGGATGGGGCAACTAAGCATGTGATCATTCTTATAAATCGCTGGTATGAGGATTGTTACGTTTTCCTGTTGTTTCAGACTTAAGGTCGTTCCTTGGAAATTGTTCTTCCAAAAACTCACATCTGTTTTCAATCTACTATTGAGCCATAAACCACAATAACTGCCATCATTCGGGTATTCAAGTCCTGAACAACCTTTAGTCTGGAGGCATTTCTGATAGCAAGAGTTGAAATTCATGTTTTGATTACTAATCTTGCGGAATTCCAAATCAGAACCCGCTGGATTGACATATGCTTGGCTCTTTAATTCTGTGACAATCTGGATATTTTGACTAGTTACATTTGAGTTCCCGTCAGTCCATTCACAATAGGCTGTGAATTCATTATCGAGTTCTGGAAGGCATTTTCTCAAAAAGGAAGTATTTTGGTTATTTATGGTGAAATTTGGCAGAAAGCAACTTTTGGAATCTTGAAGATAGCATTGATTGGAACTGAGGCAACCTAGGTTTTGGCCGGTGAGATAGAGTGAATCCGTAAAAGGGTAATGTGTTGAGGAGCATTCACAAGGGTCGGAGATTCGTTTGCAACTTTCGATTGAATCATTTCGAGTGAAACAATTATTGATTTGATAACAACTGCTACCAGTGGGTGAAGGACAACCTGGACAATTGTTGCCTGTGCACAAAGAACAATTGTAACAATAATTATCAAAAGGACAATCATTGTTTGATTTGCATCCTTGAGAAATATTATAAATTAAACTTCTGTTGATCTCACGATAGAACCAATTGTTTCTCAACTTGCTGGTTAATTGAAAGTTCAATGAGTCTCCTTGACAAATAATGGAAGAGTGGTTTTGAATTTTTAAGTCAGAAAGATTCACCGAGATTAAAATATTGGATTTTGTGTCATTTTTCCAATAAATGCTCTGGAGTGTCAAGTTATACTCATCTGCAACATTGGGAACCTGACAAGATCCTAAGCTCACGTTATAATTCACCAAAGAGGAGGTAAAAGTTAGATTGTCATTGGTTTGGGAAATGAAATAGCAGACTGTTGAATCAAAGAACCCACTTCCTTTGATGAAGATTTCTTTGGTGTTCATTAATTCGACAATGTAATTCATTGTCAAATTCAAGCTTTCTTCCTTCATCACCCCCTCAATATCAAAGCATATTGATGATGACACCTGAGATATAAATTGATCCGTCAAATCATCATATCTGTCTTGAGCGAAAAACAAAGAACTACTGGCAGCGGCTGGCAAAACACTTGAGGATCTCGCTTCATCAACACCTACTATTATAAGAATCACCCCTGTTTTTTTCATGTTAGATGCAAGACTGGACAGGCCAGAATCAGAGGGATCACCATCAGTTAGCAAGAAGATTATAGGCAAAGCATCAGATCTCGGAGAATCCTGTAAAGACTTCCATGCCCAATTCAAGGCATTGACAGTGTTCGTGTATTGATCGTTGTTTCTCACGAAAGTGTTCAAGGTCTGATTCACCAAAGTCCAATTATTTGTGAGGTTCAGCTCTTGATGCGAATTTAGGTTATATTGGAAAATGGACCCTCGGGAATTGGTATTGTTGAGGTAAGGGATCAGTTTTGTGAGGAAGGCTTTGGCTTGAACCCATTCAGTGGCATCGACTGAAGGAGAAGCGTCTATGACAAAAGCTATATCGAGGAAGCTGGACTCGCATTTCTGATAGAGAACTTGAGAGTGTAATAGGGAAATGCTTAGGGTCAGGAAAAAATAACGAAAAATATGGGACATTTGATATGAAATTTTATTTGAGGGAAAATAAAATATTTTTTATTGGGAAGGTTGGATTTTAATAAAAAGATTTTTTTAAGTTGCAATAATGCATGAGTTTTGTTAAGAAAACGAAAGAATAAATTTATTTTATTATTTTTTAAAATACAAACAAAATAATTTCCAAAATCGAATTAAGAATCAGAATTAAATTTTTTTTTTTCCTCAAACAATAAAATTGAGAGAAAAAAAAATATATATTTTTAAAAATGTTTTCCCCAAAAAACAATTTTTTTTTATATTAATTTTTCAAAGCAATTTTACTTTCACAAAAATTGGCTTTCAACTTCACTAAAAAAGAACATTACCATTGTTCCAATGAGAATTCCAAAGATCCCGAAAGCTCCTTTCGAACCATTAGCAGTCGCAATGGTAGTAACTTTTACACCCAATTTAGTGTGCGATGGAGATACATCATCATTATTGGCCCCATAATAAATCAAATATGTTTTATTTCTAGTGAGATTCGTCAAAGTAATGGATGCGATATTTCCTTCAGAAGCGCTTACATTCTTGAATTGAGCCAAAGCATTTGAAGTATAATTCAAGCCCTGCATGAAAAGATTCCATGATGGGTAATTAAAATCAATATAGCTTAAATTTAACGATCCCAAACCATAAATCGTCTCTTCAATACCTACATAAAAAGTGCCATTGGCATTGGTGAGATTAAATAATATTGTTAATGAATTATCATTTGTGCTAAGACTCACATTCGAAAGGATTGGAACAGGAGTAGTTGTTTTAAGGGTAGTGACATGAATATCGTTAGTGGGGGCCTCATAAGCAGTGAATTGAGGATCAGATGAAAAATAAGGGATGAAGAAGAGTATGATCAATAAATAAAAAGTAGCTTTCATAGTGGAATAAAATTTATTTAATTACTTTAACGAAAATTTCATATTAAAATTTTTAAAAACTTAGAATGCAACTCTGTTTTTCTTTAAGTTTATTTATTTAAACATAAACGAACATATATATTTCTGTTAAAAAAGGCACAACAAATAAAAATGAAAAGTTTTCATGATTCAGAGGACTGCGTTAAAATTTCAATAATGATGGGGAACGGGGTTCTTCACACTTTTAATGTGATTCCTGAAAAAACAAATCTTCACTTATTTTGTTCCGATTTTTGCAAGGAAAATAATCTGGATTTAGATTATGAAAAGCTCCTGCAAAACGAAATAAAAAAGTATTTAGTTTTTCACCAAAAATACATCAATCCAGAATCAACAAAACCATTAAAGAAAGAAGAAACAATATTGGAACTTGAAAATTTTGAGACAAATGACAAAAGATTTTCATTTCTGCCTTTGATCGATAAACACAGCAATGCCATCATTAATAAAAAGAAAACAATTTCCGAGAAAGATGTTTATTCCAGATTGTATGATAAAGTATTGAAAAAATAGTAGTAAGGAAAAAAAATAATTGTTTTGGTCTTTTAGAGTGAAAGGATTTCAAATTTATTAGAAAAGGAAAGCAAAAAATATACTAATAATAAACCCATTGGAAAAAACCATAATCCTGGACAAGAAATGTATGAGAAAGCAGTCGAAAGTCAACTACTGAAAGCGTAAATCAAAAGAAAATTTGTAAATCTTAAAAATGATAGAGAAAAAATAGAGAGAATTAAGAAAGAAGCAGATGAAAAACAAAATAAATTACATACTTTTAAACCTTCCATTGATGGATTTTCAAGACTACTTTCCAAAGTAATTTAATTTCTAAAGAAGTAAAAAAAAAAAAAAATTAGAAAAAAAGAAGTCTATCAAATCAGAAAAAGTTCTCAGATAAAATTGAAAAAATCAAAGAAAAATTGGATCAGAATGAGATGAAGGAATGCACATTCGCTCCAAAAATAGATATTAAGTAATAATACAAAAAAATTAACTCACAAAGTTAATTTTGATTTTTCGATGATAGGAGCAAGAAACTAGAAAGGAATAAATCGAAATCAAGAGATAGATTTGAAAAACTTTATGAAGATTTTAAAAAACAAAAAATTCTTCATGAAAAGTAGTTTTTTTTAAAAGAAAAGTCAAAAATAACAAATTCTTTAGTATTGTAGAAAAAATTGATGACAAAAAAGAAAAGGATGATATTGATTTTGAGGATTTTCTAACTAGACAAGAACAATTTCTCTATAAAAAAAATAGGAAAGTCCGTTTGCAAAAGTTTTTTTCTTTCTGTTAAAATGAAAACCTTAATTTCCAAAAGAGAAGCTAGTGCAAAAAAGTTTGATTTCACTCCAATAGTAGGAAGAAGTCCAAAATCGAGAGTACATTAAATAATTTCTGTAAAAACAACTAAAAATGAAGGACCCTCGATCAAGTTTATCTCATAAAAAATGCTTAAAGACTCCAACCAAAAGAAAAAATGATGATTCACCAAATTTTGATGTTTCTTTAAATTAACAAGACATTTTTTGACGATTTATTTAAAAAAGGGTGGAGAACTCAGCAAGTCGAATTCCAAAAAGATCTTGCAAGAAAAACAAAGGAAAAATTTGATGTTTATTTTTGAAATGATGGATGAACAAAAAATTGGAGTTTTGTCATGTGAAAATATCACCACCAAGAATTTACCTGAAAATATTTTGAATTTGTACCTTCCAATAATTGCTGAAATTGATGAATTCAAGGAAACCATTAATTTTGAGGAATTTTTGATAATCAGCGAAAAAATTCTATCTGTAAGTGATTCAAATTATTTATATTGAAAATTTTGCATTTATTAGAAATTAAATGTTGAAGAACGACGGGTTTTTGATGTTGATGGTCCGAATGAGTCGGAAAAGAAAAATATTTTGACTTTCTCATTTAAAGTAATATTTTTTTTGAAGAATTTCAAAAAATTGTATATGATTTACAATTTTTAAGCCCAAAATCAATGAAAATTCATTAAATTTAGCTGATAAAATACGAAAAGAAAAGAATTTTTGCTCTTTGTATGATTATTTTAACGATGAAAAAGAAGTATTTTTTTTACCTTTAAAGAAATGTGAATAAAACTCATAAATAAAAATAGAATAAGGAAAAATGGATAGAAGTAAAAACAAAAATTGCTTTGAATAAGGAAATGGAGGGATGCAGTTTTCAACCTCAAATATCGACTTATCAAATGTTATGCCAAAAAAATAAAAAACCCACAATTTTTGTTCAAAATGAAATCGAAATCAGTGATTAGAAAAATAAAAATTTTTTTATTTAAAAAGAAATTTTTAAAATTAATTTTTTTAAATTTAAGAAGAATGAAAAAAATGAAAAGAAAAACTCAATTTTTTTGCATTTATTAGAATAAACTGTGCCTAAATAATTTATTTAAATAATTTCTTAAAATCGCTTCCTTTCCCTTTTTAACCAGCAGTTTATATTTACTCCAATTACAAATCTTGATTGCCTAAAAAATCCAAAAATAATTTAAAAAACTTCTAATAATCATATAGTAAAATTACATCGATATTCCAATAAGAGATTGTCATCAGTTGGCAATCCAGCGCAAATCTTAAAGATATTTTCAATTCCAGCCTTTTGTCTTGACAAAGCATTGATCAAAGGTGCTTTGCTATCAGTCAATGGAGCCTTGCACAAGTACCCCAAAGTGGACAAAATAGAATGGAACTTCTTATATTCTGGTTTCCCCTCCTTCTTCCAAGTGATTCTTTCAAAAATTTCGGTTAAAAGCAACAAATCCAAGATAATTGGAGCTGCCAACAAAGAATCTTCACAGACATTATATAAGCTTAAAGTATGAGCTCCACCCAAAAAGATCTCACTTGTGTATTCATCCAAAGCCTTTTTAGTGTCTCCGGTTGATGGGTTATATTTAATGACAACGGTATGGTCAATATGATGGTCTTCTTCGTAGAGAATATCATTGGATTTTAGGATGTCATCCACACAAGAGGACTTGCTGATCTCCTTAGACTTGAACTGTTTCTCTGATGACAAATTATAACCATCATTGTTCCCCAAATGGTTGTAGCTCACAATGGAAACAGGTTTGATGCCAGCTCCCACCAAAAATTCAGTCAAAGCGGTCTTGAATTTGGTTTGTCCAGACTTGAAATCGTCTCCCACAATGAAGACTTCTTTCATTTGAGCCAATTCAATTAGTCCAGGAGTGAAGGTATTTTGAGGGGATCCATTGATGAAGCTGCATCCTTCCAGAATTGCTGCTGTGGCATAAATGCTTGAAGGTGAAACTTCTGCTTCATTTCTTTCGATAGCCTTCAAGAAGTTTTCTGCGCTGTCATGAACACCTTCTTGGACCTCACAGTATCTTTCAGTGTTAGCAGTCCATAACACAAGAACCTTGGTCAAGTTGTTGGTAGCTTTGAAGTCTTTAATGTCTTGTCTGATCTTTGCCAGATGTTCACTTTTGTTGACTCCAGGTAAAACATTGTTGGCTCTTTCCTTTTGGTTCAAGGCAATGAAGTCTGAATAATAAAGTCCAGGCAAAGGAACTAAGTTTTTCATATGTTCTTGCAATCTCGATTGAAGCTCATAATCGATAACTGCAGCTCTCTTCATCGCATCGGCCAAATTCATCGAGCTGATATCCCATCCACTAATACACAAATCATTAGGGTCTACCAAAGGCAAAATTTCCTTCAAAGGCATATAGATCTCCTTCTTCCCCGAAACTCCGATCTTTGTAGTGGAACTTTGTGTAATTGACCCGTACCAATTCGGCTCCTTGGTGCCTTTTTTGGTTTCCCAGCAGATTCTTTTCTTGTTGGCTATGAGACCTGCAGTGACTGTGGTGCCATTATTGCCACCCCAACCCACTAACATGATTCCGACCTTTGGAACTTGGAGATCCGTCTTGAACGTATATTTGATGTGCTTTGGAATCACCTCGAAATGGTCATTGGTCTTCTCTACCTCAGCGTAGTTATATAGATAAGAAGCAAGAATGTGCTTGTCAACAATTTGAATGTTGGGAGATTGGACACGAAGCCTGGAATGCATTTCAAAATTCAAATTAGAGTTAGATATGTTTTCTAGCGAATGAGATAATAATATTTAATTTTCCTTTTGGATTTATAACAAAAGCATCAGAAATAAATAAAAATCCTACGATGACAAAACAATTGTAATAATGCGAAAAAGTGTTTTAGCAGAGTTCAAAAACAAATGTTTGTTCATTGAATAAAGTAAGAGATCTAAAAAAAAAAATAGGAAAATAAAAAGGAAATTTTTTTTTTGGGGATAATTTTTTATTTCAGAACAATAAAAAAAGTGTTTTGGATCGTAATTAATATCCTAAATTTAAAAATTTTTCATTTAAACAAAAAAACAATCAAATTCCAAGGAAAAATTCTTAATCATGGACTTCATAGAAATCGCAATTATCATAATGCTATGTGTTTTATCCTTTCTGATTGGTCAGAAATTCAACCACGTGAAAATCCTTCCTCCTTCTTCAAAAAATGACAAATATAATAAACTGCCTGAATCTTATGAGGAAGATGAAGAGGTTTTCTCCAAAAAATCTCTGATATTTAAAAAAATGTTAAAAAGAATGCGTTCCCTCTCATGGAAACTCAAGAAAACATGCAGAAGAATCTCAAAGGCCATCAGAAAGAAGTAGATAAACTAATGCAAGAAATTGAGGATTTAAGAAATAAAGAAAAGAAACATCTCTTGGAAATCGAATATTTGAAATCACAAATTGGGAAACAAGTTGTTTTTCTAGGAAATGTTAAAAGAATAATCAAATTTTAATTTAGAGTGCTCCACAGGCTCCAATTAAGCCAAAAAATATGCCAGAAGGTTATTAAGATCAGAAAAATAAAAAATTCTTCATTTTAAAAGAGAGTCAACATCCGGATTTGATAAATGATGCCGAGTTGAATAATTTGTTGCATGATACTAAAGATAGCATGGAAAACCAAGGTTTTTTAATATTTAAGGATTTATGTTTTAATTGATAAAATAGATATAAGTAACATTGATAAGGAAATGGAGGAAGCTCTTAATAAATAAAACGTTCCAATGTATTTTATAGATAGTATCATATCAAGTGTGAAGATAAAACAAAAGAAAATAAAACAATAAAAAAACAGATGTTTTTGGGAAGATTTCTCTTTTAAATATACATAAACAAAATACAAAATATATTTCTTTCAATTATTTAAAAATCCGGATTCAAAAGAAGGATTTTTATGGTTTTTAACACATTTTTCATTAAAATTTGTTCCGGCAACAAAGTTTGTTCAAATATCTTGAAAAGCCAATTGCAGAGTGTTTTGGGTAGCATTTTCATAACCACTTCAATTATGTTGAAAAAGGCATTTAAATTAAATCCGCTTAATGCCCATAACATGGCAGTTATGATACATAAAAATATTAAGACTCCATTTCTTTTGTCTTTGTAATTTTTGTTCAAAAGAAAAGTGATAAAAAAGAAAAAATTCAAAATTGCCACTATTAAGCCAAAACTGCTGTTTACAGCAAATGCCTGAATAAAGAGACCAACGAGAAGAACGATGTTTATATATTGATACTTCCTTGTTGTTATGGTGATATAACTTACACAAACGCTGAAATTTGATAGGATATTCCCGAAATATAAAGGAGTGTTAAGATTTCCAAAACTCAACATTGAAAATCTGATACCTGCAAAATAAATAAAGATGGCTATGATAATTCTATTCGCCTCCTCTTTGGTTGTATAGGAATAAATTAACAACTAAATAAATTTTCATAGGAAAATAGAATTTACAAAAAAAATAACCTTCAAAAATAAGAGAAAAGCAAAAATCACGCATAAAAAAGAAAGGATATTCGAAGTTTCCTCTTCTGAAATTGCCAGGAAAAACACCACAAAGAGATAATTTACAATATGTGAACCCAAGGATTTCAAAATGGTTAAAGGAGAAAAATTGTCTTCGATTTTTTCCTCTTTATGGTTTTCATCTTCATTTTCATTCGGCTGGCTTTCCTCATTCATCGCCTTATAAGAAGAGGCAGAAATTCTAATAAATAAATTAATTTTTAATTGAAAATAATGATCTTACATATCAATTGAAAAATAATGAAAAACTATCTTGAGAATCAAATCCAAAATGTATAAAATGTACCCTTCTCTCATGTCACTTAAAAGCTAAAATTTCATTAAGAAAATTTTAAAAAACTATTTGTACTAAGGGAGTAAATTGATCATCCACCATACCCACGAAATGAATGGCACTTAATAAGAAAAAGCCCCCCACAAAACTCAACCCCTTTCCAATCAAAGTGTCATTTCTCAAAGTCATATTCAAAATATTCACTAAACAAAACAAGGAAATAAAAGTTCCCAATAGAAATTTCTCCCTTAAGGTGAAAATCACAGAAAAAATAACGATAACTCCATAGATTAAAAAATATAATCGCGATGCATTAAATTCCATTTTTTTTTTAGCTATTTCTTCCTTCAATTTCAAGAGCACATTTTCATAATTGAACTCCTCAGCCCATAATTTTTTGTTCTGAATGAACAAATATATGGGCAAAATCGTGTTGATAACCGTGAGGCAAATCAAATACCCAAAAAATCTAAAATCTACTGAATTTATCAATTTCGTTTGTCCGATTGACGAAAAGAAATAATCCAAAATCCCGATTGATCTGATAATCAGCAGCCATTCATGAAAGCTTTCCGGCCCTCTTAAATATAAATATCCGGAAAGCAATAAGGAGAACAAGGCAAAAGAAAAGAGGATGTTAGGTTCACAAATTTCAGGGAATTTTGAAATGTAGATTTTTCTGGACACATTGACTGTGTAAAACAAAAAGAAGTAAAAGGGTATTTGCACAAAAGGTGATAAACAGCTAAATGAGAAGAAATACCCTAAGGAAAGACCAAAAATACTCATGCAGATTTTACCTGTGATGTTGATGTCATTATTGAAAATTTCGGTGTCTTTTTGGAACACGGTTTGCACTTTAAATTTGAGCAGGATCAAGTGAAAGACTATGATCAAATTCACAAAGATGGTATTGTAGATAATCGCTGAAAAAAAATTCGCCTCCATGGAATTTTGCAAAGATCTCGCCAACAGAAAGAGATTATACGACAAAAACAACAAAAGCACAAAAAGGGCCTTAAAATTCTCATTTAAATATAAAGAGGTGATCAGTCCTTTCATCAATAAACCCACAATAAAATATCCCACAAGCATTATGATCATCAATTGGTAAAAACCCATGGAACTCTTTTCATTTTCCTCAGGAACAGTTTCAATTGTGCTTTCGTTTTCTAAATATATTGAGGATGCATTCAAAGTTGCTTCGTTTAAGGAGTTTAATGACTCCCATAACAATATGGCCTGGTCTTCCTGAAGTTTTTCCTGACGGACCATTTCCAAAAGGTTTTCTATAGAAATTGTTCGTTCGGTTTCTCCGTTGGAAATCAAAATTAATTCTTTTTCAAGAATATTGAGTGTCGAATGACTTTGTTGATAAGTTTCTTCTTTAGGCTTTGTGGCTTTGGAATTCTGATGTAAGGAAATTGTTAAGAAAACTAGAAAAATAAAGGATTTTTGTGGAAACAGGGACATTTTTCAAAGGAAAAATGGAAATATCTTTTTGTTTTTTTGGTTTTGTTTGTTTTTTTTGGAAAAAATATAATAATTATCTTGAGACTTTTTTCTTTGCAACTATTTCGAAAAAAAAGCTTTTCTTGTAATTTCAAAACAGAAAAAATGGTTTTTTTTTTTCAAATTTCAACAAGCTGTTGTTTTTTTTAATCTCATTTTTTTTGGGTTTTTTTATTTCATTTTTCCGAACGTGTTTTTTTTATTCCTTGACTTCTCCAAATACCAAAGGTTTCAAGTCAGTTTGAAATTTCTGAGCTGTTGACTTCTGATAATTGATCAGACTATACGCACATTTCGCTAAAGATAATTTTTTTTTAAATATTTTTCATATTTTAAACTTAAAATAATTTAATCACCCAAACATTCATTATCCCCTTGTTCGAGATAGTCGTGTTGTTTATTTTCCAAAACGTGGCATTTTTTAGTGCAGATTTTTGTCACTTCCAAGTTTCTTTTCACGAAAAGGTAGTAATCTGAATTGTTGCTCATTTTGTGAAATTTTTAATAGTTGTCTGCTATATAAATGATAATTTTTTTTCTTGAAATTTGAATTTAAAATTTGTAAAAATCCAAAAATTAATATTTTTTTAAATACATGAAATTTTCAAATGAAAAGAGCCTTAGAATTTAAAACCATTTTTTTTTTTTTATTTGTTATTATTATGTCTTCTTCTTTTTTTTAAAAGGGGTGCGTCCCCAAAGTTTATTTTAAATATTCTATATTATGACTTATATAAATTCAAATAATTTCTTTAAAAAAATTAAGGTTTCATAAACATAAAATTTAACAAAAAAGAAAACTGGAATTTTTAGTTATTAATTTGGATTCTTCTGTCCTCTTAATCGACTTGAGTCTCTATTTTTTGTTAGATTTGAAGATGAGTTGTTTTTGACGAGATCAAAACTGGTTCCAATGGATGATTTATTTTTTAGATCATTGCTTTTTTCATCATTTCTTTCCTTCATATCCTTGCCTTTTGAAAAATCTTTGGCAAAATGATAGATTTTCGCCTGAGGCTCGACACTTTGAGATCTATTGTTATTCTAAATAAATAATAAAAAAATGAAGATGAAAAAAAAATTGAATAAAACTTCGACATTAGAAAAATTCACTGCATTTTTTTCCTTTGAAACATATTTCGAGTTGATTTCTGCGATGTTATAATGGGTTTTTTTCAAAGGGGAGTTTTTTAATTCTTTTGCGAAATTCGTAGAACCTGTAAATGTTGAAAACAGAGTTTTTTTATCATCATTTTCTGTGAATTTCATCTTGTTATTGTTTAAATAATTGTTGAAGTTGGTATTATTATTATTATTTTCAGTGATTTTGTAATTTTGTTTCATTTCGAATTGTTTTGCTAACGAAAGTGACTGTTCATTTTTAAGGCTCTTCTCAATTTGCTGGGCTCCCAAACCATTTAAAGTACTTGTACTTCTTTTATGATTTACATTCCTTAACAAATCAAATTTATTAACCTTTTAATTTTTTTCATTTATTACTCCTTCCCATCTTTTTTATGAAGAAGTTCTGCCGTTTGTTCAGAAAGGCGCTCTCTTGAAATTTTGTTATTTGATATGTCCTGTTCTTTGAGAGGAATTTTGTCCTTTGAGTCTTTCTTTTTGTGGAACCCCCTCATTTCTTCTTCCTGCAAAAAAAGAATATTGGCTTTTTGCTTGAGATCAGCTTGCAGTCTTTCAATTTCTTTATCTTTTTTTTCAACTTCATATTTGATAGTTTCACTTTCTGAAGTGAGGTCCTAAACAAATTTAAAAATTTAATTTTTTTTTTCCGTTTGAAACAATAAAAAGAAAAAAACTTTCAAAAGTTTTTGGTTTTTGTCATTTCCCATTTTTTCATATTCTTCAATCTTTTCCTGGTTTTTCTCGACAAAAATCTTCATTTGTTGCTCAAGCTTTTAAAATGTCTCACTTTTTTTTTAATTTTTTTTTTCCTTACCCTGATATGTTGTCTCACTTCGGCTTCCAACTTTTGAATTTCGACTTCATAGTGGTTCGGGGGATAGCCACTTTCATCGTTGTTGTTTTCCTCTGTCTCATATATCTCGATCAAATGCTTGGCAATATCTCTTACATACATCAAAATTGTTGAAGGGTCCGTTTTCATTAATCTTTCCTTATCAATATCAAATGGGATGCTTTTTTTTAGGTCTTGAATAATGTCCTAAAATTATTTTTTGGTCAAATTTATAAAATATCAAGTTTTGGAACTTCATCTAGTTTTTTTTTTAGATCATTGAATCCATCAGCAAGAAGGGATAAAATCTTTTTGGAAATGGCAGAAGGCTCATCTCTGGACATAGTTTTTTTTTGAAAACTGATGTTGCTGCCTGTCATGGAAAATGTGAGATTGCTTGATAATGACATCGGAAAGAAATAGATAAGTGTGACCTTTCAGGAAATGAGGTGATTTTTTTTTAATTTTTAAAAAATTGGATTAAGAGCTTTCAGTTAAAATCAACTATATTATAAATATTTTAATAAGTAATTTGAAAAATTTCTTCTAATAAATTAATATTTTTCATTGAAAAATGTCCTCTTCAATGGGAAGAAAACAAAATTTAGGTAATTAATGTTGTCAAAAACAACAGACTATATTTTTTTTACAATAAATTATTTAATTTTTTTTTTTCAACATTTTTTTTTAAGTGTTATGGAGTTTAGCAAATATTTGAAAATTTTTACTATGACAATATTTGTTTAAAAAGGCTCTTTTTTTGACTAAGGTTCGTTCCCATCAAAATTTTATATTTTAAAAACAAAACAAAAAATACATTATTAGGACTTTTCCCTTCAATTATATTATTTATTTTGAGTTTGTGCTTTTTCAGTGGCAATCTGTGTAAACTTTGCAGTGACCAAAGTATTGCTTTTTTTAAATAAGTTATAACATCGATATAAAGCCATTTCTTGATCGGAGTTATTATCAATGTTTTTGTTCAGGTTTGCAATCGTGCTTTGGAAACAAATTTTGAAGATTTCTTCAGAGAAACTTTCAGATAATGACTCTTCCATTTAGGTTTTAAATTTTTTTTTTTCACGAATTTTAATTTTTTTGAAAAGAAAGAAATAGACTTTATTTAAATTTGATTTTCATAGTTTTAAAACTACTCATTCAAAATTTTTTTAAAAAAATTATAAAAAATAAGGTTGAAATTCCATTCTGAATTCCGAATTTGAAAGAAACTTATTTGGTTTTTTGAATGAAAAATCATTACATTTTTTTTTGAATTAATTAAAGAATCAAAAATTAATTAAAACAAAAAATAGAAAGAAAACATGAAAATCAAAAATATATTTAGTTTAAATCATATGTGGTTTTCTCTTACTTCAATATTATTATTATTTTATGATTATTATTATATTTAAGTCTTTAATTGGCAGCTTGCTCTTTCATTTTGGCAAGTTCTGCTTGTAAATTCTCGATTTCATGGGTCAACTTGATGTTTTGTTCCTTCGAATTGTTGCATTCTTGAGTTGTTTCTTGAATAATTTTATCCTTTTGAGTCAATTGTCTATTCATGTCATCTAATTTCTTCTCATCTGCTTCCGATAACAATCTATCTCCTTTGGCTTCCTTTCTCGAATACTTCAAATATCCATACACAGCCAATCCCAAAACGAGAACTGATGCAATGAATCCAATCAAAACTCCCAAAACTGCTCCTTTGTTCTCACACCACCAATCGCAAGTGGTTGAGCTTCCAACGCTCGCGCTGCTAATGAAATGATCATAATCGGGATTAAAAATCACGGCATATAGTCCGACGGTAGACACAGCGAAGTTCAATTGTGTATTATTGCAGTCGGCAATGTTGTTGATAAATGGTCTGGTGATGCATTCCCATCTTGATTTGCTAAGAGTGGCCAAACAATAGTCGTAACCTGTAGTTCCGACAAATATATCAACTATGATAGTAAGATTCAAAGCTCTATTGAAACTGGAAGCTGAGCTACTCAAGTTAAACACTGCGGTTCTTAAGAATTGAGAGGGGATCATTGGGCTGGATCCAAAGATTGCTTGGACCTTGTCAGTGTATATTTGGAAGGTGTCAGTGTTATTGATAGTGGATCTGGCAATTGGGCTGATATAAATGAGGCTGTTTTGACTGCCATTGAATGCACTTTCAGGTATCAAAAGCAGGCCATATTGAGTAGTAGTTTGGTCATCTGTGATGAAGCTCGCTGAAACTGCTGCTCCAGTTGGACTAACAGTCAGATCAACATTTTGAGTTCTTAAGTCATTCAACGGTTGGCTGCATAAAGATGCTGAATTCACAAGTGAATGATCAGAACATTGAACTTGATTATTAACAAGGCAAGAGTTTGAGTTTTGCACACAATTGCCATTTGGACATTGGTAAGGCAAGCTTAAAGGACATCCATCATATTCTGGGCATGTGGTTCTGCAAATACCATCTTCGCAACGAGAACCAGTGTCACAAACCTCAGCTGTTGGACAACTTGTTGCACTATCTACGCAAGTTCCATCCCAACATCTGTATGGCAACAAGAGGTTAAAGCAGCCTGGGACTATCGAACAAGAACTTTTGGAAGCTTGACAGCTACCATCACCACACAAATATGGAGAAGCACTAGTGCAACCATTGCTGATACTTGAAGAATCACTGGTGAGAATTCTGGATTTTGAACCTTTTCTTTGGGGTGCAGTAACGCAATACGCTGAAGAATTAGCACAATCTCCTGAAGCACACTGCACTCCTGAGCAAGTGTTGTCGTTACATTCTTCTAATGAATCAACACATTTACCGCTTTGACATCTGAAATTGGCCGTTGGAGGACACGCACTGGTCTGACAGCTAAAAACATTGGCAACACAAGTAAGATCTGAACATCTAATTTGGTTGTTTGGACATGGGATCAAAACTCGGCATTTGTCTAATGAAGGTTCGCAACTTCCGTCAGCGCACAAGTATTTATCAGTGTCATCGAGACATGCCAAATGAGGTTTGCATTTTTTCGCCAAATCTTTTAATGAGCCTACACAAGTACCGTCGGCACATTTGAAAGGTGAGGTCTGTGGACACCCGTTTTTGTTTGGACAAGAATTAGTTCCTTTCTTGACACAAGTCTTGCCATCTGAAACGCACTTATCGAATCCGGCAGGACATCTCAAACAAGCACTAGTGTTAGCAGCACAACTACCATCAGCACAAGCCACAGTTCCGTTCGAACAATTAGGAACAACAACTGTGTTTGTCGTTTGATTGACATCTTTAACACAAGTGCCGTTTTGGAGATAAGGCTTATCAACTGTACATCCATTTGTCAAGTACACCTTAGCAGCTTGCACAGCACAATCATTCTCGTCAATGGCACAAATTCCGGTTCCAGGACATTTATTGCTGTATTTACCAGGACAACCATTGGATTGGATGCAGTCTTGTTCATTTGAAACACAAGCGCCATTATCGCAACGATAACTATTACCGCTTGGACAAGTGTTGTTCGCCAAAGAACATTTCTTTATGTCTAATTTGCATGAACCGTCACCACATCTGTGGAGTTTTCCACAACTAAAGACTGGCCTACATTGATCAAGAGAAGTTACACAACGGCCATCAGCACAAAAGAAGGTTCCATTAGTGCATTGACTGTTTGGTTCAGGGTCATATACTGAAGGACAGGCTTGGATTGAATTGACACAAATACCATTGCTGCATTTGACTGGAGTAGCTAAAGGACATTTGGCAATTGAACAATTATCTATTTTTGGGTCGGTGCATATTCCATTTGCACATTTTTGTGGTAATTCCTTTGGACAACCATTGGCCAATGGACATGTCTTATTGTTAGAGGCACAAGAACCATCAGGGCATAAAACTGCACCCTTAGCACATGAGTAAGTATTATTAGCTGGGCAGTCCGAAACTTTTTCAACACATCTACCGTCTCCACATTTCAAAGGCAAAGAATAAGGACATCCGTTAGCCAAATCACATAATGACAAACTGGAGATGCAAAACCCATCAGCACATTGATATGGGGAATGAACTGGGCATGATGGTGATATACATAAATTTTCATTGGACAAGCAAGTGCCATCATCACATAATACTCTGCCAGAAGGACATCCTTCTTGCCTATGGCATGAAGCAACAGAATCTTGACAACTTAAGTCTGGACATAAGACTTTATTGGCTCCACAAACTTTCAAAACCGAGCAGTCAGATCTTGTGGAAACACAACCACCAGTTGCACAAAGAATTGGAGTTGATGCAGGACATTCTTGATAGTCCGGACAATTGAAAGGATGGTCTCTGCAAGTGCCGTCGAAACATTTATAAGGTGCTTTAGAAGAGCAAGTGACTGTGGTTCCAGGTTGATCAGAACAAGTACCATCAGAATTCATGGTTCCATCTGGACAATATGTGTATGGGAGACATTCATTCTTTGAAGCTCTACAGTTACCATCTTCACATTTAATTGGTAAGTTTGTCGGGCATATCACCATTGTTGGACAATTAGTGATGTTCAAAGCGCAGGAGCCGTCTGGACATTGGACGTTGGATGAATAAGAACAAACCTCGTCAGTTGCTTGAATTTGAGTGCATTCATCAAGAGTGTCAACGCATTTGTTGTCCCAACATCTCAATTGACCAGTGATACAAGTTTGCATGGTAGAACATTTTTCGTGACTTTCAGCGCAACTACCATCTCCGCAACGAATTTGGTCAGCAGAACATTGACTAAATTGAACGTTTTCTAGACAATTTTCTTTGTTCGAAACACAACTACCGTCTTGACATTTGTAAGGATGAGTCACTGGGCAAGTCTTTTGAGTTGGACAATCTGTTGGTTTCTTTCTACAATCTCCCGATCCACATTTGAAAGGTCTTGAGCTTGGGCATTTCACTGATGCTGTGCATTTTCCATCACTGCTAATGCAACTTCCATCTGAACATAACTTTGGATAGGCAGATGGACAACTTATTCTTGTAGGGCATTCTGTTTGGTCATCAGCGCAGGAATTGTCCCAGCATAGAGTTTGGTCTGAAGAGCATGTCACCTGAGAACATTCAGCAGTAGATTTGGCACAAACCATCGCCGAACATTTAACTTCTCCGTCTGCACAGGTCACTGGTGTTGGGCATTGATTGGTGTTATCTACACATTCTCCTCCCATATGACAGGTAACCTTAGGAGTAGGGCAAGAAGAAGTGGCATTAGATTGTAGAGATCTCAATAGTCTGACCAAGAGTCTGCTGGATGGTGTACTTGTGCAAGAAACTTGGCAACTACCGTCAACACACAAGGCTTGACCCACAGGACAAACGATGCCGGTTGGGCAGTTGTCATAACTTGATGCGCAGGAAGTGTCAGGACATAAAACCATTCCTGTGCCACACTGAGGAACAACACCACAAAGCATTTCACTATCAACACATTTCTTATCTGGACACACTATCTGACCAACTATTGGACAAGTTATTCTAGTTGGACATTGAGTAGCATCTGCTACGCAAGAGAAATCATCACATCTGAAGAATACACTGAAATCACAAGGGGCAGTACCTCTATCCGGACATGAGGAGTTCCTAAGAGCGCATGTCTCATCAACACACAACATATATTCGGGAGGACATCCAGGTTGTGATGGACAATCATTGGCGTTGGCTCTGCAGCTTCCATCACTGCATGGAACGTTGGCATTGTCTGGGCAGGCAATAGTTCCAGGATTCTGTCCTGCAACGCTACAAAGTGCATCTATATTCTCGATATTCACACATTTTAGGTCACTAGTGCATTGACTCATATCATCGCTTGGGCAATCGCATTCTTCTTGAGTTGCAACACAAGTGGAGGTGCCACCGACGTTGCAAAGGAATGGAAGGGCTGTCGTTGGGCAGTTCAAGTCTGCAAAACCACAGCTAGTGTAACTTGCCACACATTGGTTGTTGTTCACACAGAGGAAGGGAGTTGAAGATGGGCAGAATGCTCCAATGGCATTAAAGTTCCATCCGGGAGTATAGCTTGCTCCATTCAATTGGATTGAAACAGTGTATGCACCAGGCCAGTTGGGAATGAATTGAATAAGATATTGGCCAGTGGTCTCGTCAGTAACAGTGGTTGGAATAGCTTCGGATTTGGCTGTGGCTATATCAGTTCCCATGATTTGAACCGTAAAGTTATCGCCACCGTGACCAACGAGATTTCCATATTGATCCTTGCAAGTAATGACAAAATTGGATTTACTTCCGATCATTGCTCCTGTGTTGAGAAGCACAGAGTTATCAATTGTTGGCACTTGAGCTGAACAAGGTCCTGCAATCACAAGAATTGTGCTGGGGAAGTTGAATTGATCTAATTGGTTCCAGGGAATTGATTGTGAGTTAATATTGAAGATTCCTATTGGCAATTGGCAAACTTTGAAGATGGTTAATTGGAGATCAACATAGCCTTGGTTTTGAGAAAGGATTGTTTGAGTGAAGTCAGTAGTTGGGTTCAAAGTTGCGTCATTGAATGAGAAAGAAAAGTTAAGTCCAAGGCTCGAAGAAATGACATTCTTGAAAGAATCTCTCAATTGAACTCTCACAGTGAAAGGTGTGTTCACTTGAACTGACCATGAGTTAGGATTGGATAAAACTACACCTTGAAGAGAAACTTGCGAACTGGCTGGGTTAATTAGTCCAGGGCTCATAAAGGTTTGCCTATCTGATAATACAGCATTGCTCGTGACAGAAGGGACATAAACATCGATTTGATAGAAGCCGGAAACTTGTATTTGGTTACCATAAAGGTCAACAGAGTAGAATCTATTGCAAATGTATCCATTGGATTGAATTTGAGTGGTGGAGTCATTAGCAAGTGGAGTCATAGTAGTAACTGGTGGCTCCATTTGGAGAATAGATGCTCCAGAAACAACATCCTTAGTAGTTTCGTCAGAGTATTTATAAGGTCCAGAGATGACAACTTCGACAGTTTGGGTGGTTTCATAACAATATCCAGAAGTGTCTTTCAACAGAATATTGAAGCCAAAGTCCGAACCAATGGGAACACCTGGCAATTGTGAGCCTGTCAATTGAGTTAGGTTGACATCCAATTGAGTGAGGATTTGAGAAACGAAGGGGAATTGTAGGACAGGGAAATCACTTCCAACACTTATAGTGAAGTACAATTGAATGTTGATGACTCTGGGTGGGTAAACACCTGTGACTTGCAACACATATTCTGAAGTGGCATTGTCAAAAGTGGTATTACCAAATGTAGCCTGACCAATCAAAGCTTTGCCTGAGATTTTGGATGCCCAATCAGGTAAATCATACACGTTGTTATAGGTATCGTAGAGCAGGATCCTACATTGAGTTGGAACACCGCTATATAAGGTGAAAGGTAATTGTTGAGTGATGTTGGTCTTGGTGATATCTGGGGTTGAAGGAGTGATGAAAATGTTGAGTAAAGTGCTCAAAACCTGACCTGCAACTGAAATTTGTACTTTTTTCATGGTTCCTGCTGGCATAGCCGTGAAAGATTCGATGGATAGCTTAAAGTTGCCGGAGTATTCACCGAAAGAGAAAGTCAATGTTAAAGGATCGTTGTTGAAATAAGAGTTATTGGCTTCACTGGCAACGAGTTGGTTAATATCGAAGAAACCATTGAATCTCAAGTTTTCAGAGGTTCTCAATTCAACGACCACAGTTCCTATTTGTCCTGCCATGAGTGTCAAATTTACTGGATCCACATAAGTGTTGTTCAGAACATAAGGACCATTACCACCACCATTACTGCTTCCAGTAAGTTGCAATCCTAGATTAGTGGTTTGATTGACTTTATTCCGATAAAGATAAGTCAAAATTAAAACATAGTTATCATCTGGGACCAAATCCGAAAAATCATTGGATTCAGTAGGAAGTACGCTAATATCTAAAGTATTTGCCGAATTTGCATCCTGATTTAAGTTCATGATCATTTGGTTCATGTTGTTGCCTGACAAAACCATCTGGAAAGAATCATTGGTAGTCAATTGGGCAATAGCGTTGTCAAATGAATCATACAATTGAGCCTGAAGATTCAAATCTGTTCTTGTTGCTTCGAAGGACACTTTATTGGTTAAATTCAATCCCAAAGAGCTTACAATGAAGAATTTGGTATGAGATAAATTAAGGGCTGCGGGACCATAAGTCACTGCACAAGAAACACAAACCACTGGAGCCATGTTCACATTCACTACAACTGTCACTACACCAACTGTTGTATAGACGAATGAAGAAGTCAGGACATTATTAATGGTATCAACAGTCAAGTTGTAATTTTGGATATTTCCTGATAACACTGAGTTCAATTGGGTGGCACTCAAACAATCATTTCCTCTAAGTGAAAGTGGCACGATTCTGTTGTTATAACTATCGTATGGTGTTATTTGCACATCAACGGTTTGACCAGCGCTTAAACTTGTTGGGCTCACAATCACTTGAGTGTATAAGTTGTTTTGAGCGCCAGGAATAACAGAGAAATTAGCTGTGCCAGCCAAATATTGACTGGAAATGTTGTAGACCCCTGCGTATCTACTTTTTACAACGAAATTGACATTAAGACTGCTCAAATCGGTTTGTCCACTATAATTCTTTGCCCCAATGACTCCCACTGGGAAGGTGACGATAAGGTTCAAATCGGTTGGTTTGATCAAAGGTATGTTGTTATATAGATCTCTGGGCACAACAGTGAAGGCATAGTCAGTATCAGCGCTAATGGCAGCCATATATTGAATGAGATCGGCATGATTCAAGGAGGAAGGGGTGACAGTGATATTGATGGTTTTTGGTACTAATAATCCATTGATGGTGATGCTGAGAATGGTAGGGCCGACCAGGTTATTGGACTTAAAACCAGTGGCGGTCACCAAGAATCGACCTCTTAAGTCTCCCTTAATATAAGATGCTGAGAAATTGCCATCAGTCAAATTATCTGGTTGCACAAAGGTAAAGGTGAAAGTTGGGTTTCCAATATCTGCTTTACGAGTTCCTAGGGCCGTTCTGACTTCCAGAAGGAAATTCTCAGATTGTCCTGCGACAAATGAAAGCACTTGAGGGGAAAGATAGGTTTGTTTAATATCCATTGGTATTTCAATATCAGCATTGTTGTCAGCACTGCCTTGACCAAGAAGGATAATTGGATAATATACGGTTTCTTGTGGGGATGTTAAGGAAATTGAGAGATTGTAAGGAGTAACTTCGTATATACCATTTTGATAACGTTGTTTATCAACATCGTTCACAGTGATATAAAGGGCATTACCTTGTATTTGGTTTGCTTCGTAAGTCACTGGGTCGGATTGCTTATAGTCATTGCCGAAAAGAACGACAATGAAATCGTATTGGAGTTCTGTAGGGAAATTATCGTACAGATTGCCATATTGATCTGCAAGGAAGAGCAGGTATCTAGGATAATAGTTGAGGTTGTCTTCGCTGATTGAAGTGTTTTCTGCACCGTTGACATATTTCAATAAGGTGGTATCGTAATATTGCAATAGAGAGTTTTGTAATGAAACTGCAGCAGGTGTCACTGTGACTCTGCTTAAAGTCATGGTGATGGCTGCACCACTAATAGCAGTCTTAAACACGTAATTTCCTTTAATAGTGACAGTTTCAGTGAAGGTCACACTGTTCCCATTAACTATTCCTTTGTTAGTTCCTTGAGTGTATGCATTGTTGTTGTCAGTGGGTTTCGATATGAAATATGTGTATGGAGTTATATCGACAATATTCAAAGGATTGCCAAATTGATCTCTTGGCGAGATGGTTATAGTGACTTGTCCACCAGCAGTTTGATTGGCTGGAGAAACAGTAGCTGAAGATTGAGCTGGATTAACAGCTCCTTGAGTGACATTGAAAGGGTATACACTCTTGGCATTGAAGGTGACTGTATAGATTCCTGGGTAGGTTGGTTGGAAATCAAGGATCATGACAAAAGAGTCAAGTGGGAAGTTCTTGTTGTTGACGATGGTTTCTCCTTTTGGTCCGCTGATAAGTGAGTTGGCTCCAGGACTATTGCTGTTGAGATCTATGAGATTGTTGAAGATATCCAAGGCAATAAAGGCTTGAGTGAAATGGGTATCAACTGTGATAGAAGGAATTTGGGAGAATGTTTGTTGATTGGTTACGTTATAAGGCAAAATGAGATTTGGAGCGCCTGGATTAACAAATAATTGCACGTTCTTGTTGTTAACAGTGATATTGGTAATTGTGACAGTGATGAGATTGGGGGTTATTGGATAAGCAATTGTGGTTAAGACAGTGACTTTGTAGATACCTTTCTGTGTTCCATAAACAATAGTATATGGGATATTGGTGTTATTTAAAGAGAAATTCAATTGAATTGATGTCATTGGGTTATCAAACCATTCGTTTCTCCTGAGATTCGGGTTCGTAGTCATAATAAAAATCTGGAAAGAAGCAGATATGTTGACTGTGGTTTGTAATGTAACTGGAGTCAAAATCGTGTTCTGGACTTCGATTGGCAAGTTGCTGGAGTCACTGCCTGTTGCATTACCTGTCAATTCCATTGTGAAGTTAGGATGTAAGGTCTGACCATTCCACAACATAAGGGTGTAATTCTTTGGAACAACTAGATCACCCCATCTTTCGGCTGGAGCCACAAGAGTTGGTTGCAATAGGTTATTACTGCACATTCCGAAGGTCACACCATCATTTTGTATGCAGAAAATAATTCCGTTCTTTGCTCCCAATTCATCAGATGTCAAATACAAACTCAAATTCCAGCTAGATGGCAAGGTGGTCACTGGGTTGCCGTATTGATCGAACAACAACACCTTAAAATCAGGGAGAGCGGACACATCTTGTTCAAAATATTCCCCATTATATTGTTCATAAACACTTGTCAATGATTCATAAAGTCCCAAAGTAGTGCTGGGGAAATCTGCGATCAGTGGACTCACAACGACTCTGAACTTATTCGATGGAATTAATTGATCAGTGACAAAGGCTTGGAATTCATGGGTTCCGGCTTGTGTCAGAGTAAAAGACCAATAATAAAAGTTGCCAGAGGCAGAGGCAGAATAGCCTAAAGATGGATCAGCGGTGATTGCGATAACATCTGTGGCACCAGGTTCTTGTCTAGCAGCAGATAATTGTGAGGCGCCTGCAGTTGAGATTGGCACATAATTGCCGTATTGATCTCTTGGATAAATCATCCAAGTGACGTTATCACCTGCATTAATGGAGTCTTTATCAAGTGTGGAGATACTTTTTTGGAAGTTGACTGGAGCAGGACCGATATTGTAAGTGTAGTTTTGAACGATGTTATTTTTTTTGTCTTTGAATTTCAAAGCAGTGATGACGATAGTGGCGACTTTGGTGACTGTATAGGAAACGACAACTCCACCATCAGTGTTTTGAATGATGTTTGGCACAATGTTTTCGCTGGCAGAGGAATTAATGTTGAAGTTCATTGCTGTGAGACTGAGTTTTGGGATCAAGTTGGTGAATTTATCATAAGGATAGAATGTCAATGACTTGGAAGCTCCCGCAACACCATCCGTGATAAGAGTAGGATCATCAAGAACCAAATAGGATAACAATCCTGGTGACACATAGAGTGTGACTTTTGTTGCCAGAGGAATGAAAGTCACATTGTCTATTGGGCTCAAATAACTAATGGTCATATTAATACCATTAATGTAAGACTTGTAGCATGTGAAATAGATGGAATAGGTTCCCTTTAGTTTTCCAGGAGTAATACCACCATTCAATACATTGCCGTCAGCCAAGTTTAATTGGAAGGCATTATCAGGGGTCGGGTACCAACCGAAAGTCAAAGGGGAGTTGTACAATCTACCATTTGTGACTCTTAATTCAATGCTGAGATCATTCCAATTTCCCACAGTGAAACTTAGACTAGTTGGGGTCACTTTGCTGACCATAGGGTCGATATTATCGTTGGAATATATATCATCATTAGAAAAACCGGTCAAATAAATCAAATCGTCTGATACGCCTGTGTTGTGAGTGACTGAGCTTGTAGCTTGGAATACACCTGTACAGTTCGGGTTCTGTAGTTCACTTTGGAAATATGCAAGTTGGGCATCGGAGATAATGAATTTAATGGCAGTGCCCCAGCCTGCTGATTCGAGAGTATAAGTGCTTTGGGCTCCCTCAGGGACATTGATAACTCCTGAGAAACTGAGATCAGTGGAATAATTTCTTGCGTTGCCATATTGATCTGAGAATCTCATGATAAAGATTGGGTCCACGGCAGTGTTATTGATCATGTAGGCGGTCACATTGCCCAATGGAGTTTCAAGGTTTCCAGCTGTGGAGATCGAGAGGTAGAACATGCTGATTTTTGTGAGATCGACATTTCCTGCATAAACAATGACTGAACAAACCAAACATTGCAAGCTTGTGTTATTGTAATAGGCAGCGAAGACATTCTGTCCAGCTCTGGTTAATGTGAAGGTGGCGAGGATATCTCCATTGGTTTGGACACTTAACAATGGAATGTTAGTAAACGAATTCAAGCCAGGTTCTTCGACATTGGCGCTGAAACTTGATAAGGCTTGTTGGACTTGACTTTGAGTCAATTGCAATCCAGAAGAATCTTTACTGCTGATCTTGAAAGTTACAGTGCTTCCTGCAACTTCTCCCAACGAAACATTGTCAACAACAGTGGCGGTGCTGGTTGCAGCTGAAGGTGCCCCTCTTTGGAAGTATACGAAATAACTGTTGACGACAGCGTTGGCAATGAATATGGAATTCACAGCAAATTTTCCAGGGAACGAAGGGGTCACTAGACAAGTGTAAACACCAAGAGCGACTCTTGTTGTAGTAACTGGGAAAGAAACTGTGGAGGAATCTTGGCTATTGATGACCAAATTGGTAGTACCTACATCCTGAGGATTCATGTATTTATCGTAAGTTCTGAAGGTGAAGTTATAAGGTTTGTTAACAGTACCGTCCAACAAATCATTAGCATCCTTCAGGGCCAAAGGATCGATAATTGCTTGATAACCAGCAGCTGCAATGGTCTTGAAGTTGAGTGTTTTATTCACTGTCACAATAATCACTGAAAGAGCGTTGTATTTGGTTTGAGCGACTGTGGTTAAAACATCAAGATAATAGGTTCCTATGACTGAGGCTCTCTTTAAAGATGAAAGGACTTCCCCATTATTTGGGTAATAGTACAAAAGGTTCACAGGAATAGTTGATTCATTCAACCAACCGTTATATCTTAATCCTTCCACATCCATCAAAGTCAAAATGGCTCTATTTGTGGATCCAGCAACAGCTCCGTTTGCCATTCCGACTGGATCAGCCCAAACTAGGGTCGTTCTCACTGGTTGTAAAGGTGAATTACCAGAATCGCTGTCTGAACCATCTGATTTGATCTGCAAAGACCAATTCTTAGAAGCTTTGTTTGAGGTTTGATTTACAACGATAGAATAGTTTTGTCTGCCTACCAAATTATTGTAATAGTTCAGATCTCCAGATGCAACTTGTAACTTGACACCGTCTTGCACGTTGGACAGGACCAAAGTCAGAACATTCATATAATTTCCTGAAAGACTTGAGGTAAAGATCGTGACATCAGGGACTGGAACAACATTGTTATATATATCTCTGAGCAACAACTTGAAATTGAAAGGATCACCTTTGTTGACCACAAAGTAATTAGTGATTGAGGTGTTATATGCTTGGGCAATGTTGTCATATTGGTACAAGCTTGAATGACCGAAATCTGCTGCCAATGGGGTCACACTGAAGATGCAGTTGCGACAAGTAATTTCTTGGTTATTGTAGAAGGTTTTGACCGAATATTGGCCTGCTGTGTTGGCGTTGATGAAACTGTAGTACAGCTTGGCACCTGGTTGGATATTAGTCAATGCATTTGATACTCCATTGATGTAGACCACATCATTCATACTTGAAACTGGAACTCTGCTGGATGAAATCTGGTTGTTGACTCTATCTTGATACACAATTTCGAGAGTCAAGGCAGTTCCAGCTGGCAAAACGGTGCTGGTCAGCAAAGTGGCTGGAGTGGTGTCAACATTCACATTGCCCATGTACAATTGGGAATAGGAATTGGCAATGACCACATTTCCTTCAATAAAGTTGAAGTCATATCTGCCCGAAGCCGCTGCCAGAATGAAGATTGGATCTTCTATGTAATATCCTCCAATGATATTAGTGTTGAAAGTCACCAAGAAAGTCTGGTCGGCTTGTTGAACGATGGTAAAGTTTTTGACCGAGTTGGCTGAATTTGGGAACACAATGTTGAGTTTACTAAGGACTACAGCGTTGGTTACATTGACGATGTTTTGGTTGAAGTCATAGGCCACAAATTGGAATTGGAGTCCGATGTCAATGCTAGCTTGAGTTCCCCAAAGGAAGTTCAAGGCTGCTCTTGAAAAGGCTCCAGGAAGGACAGTTATTTGGATTGGTGCGAGGTAGGATCCTTGATATGACAATTTAAATGTATGAACTCCGACATTTGCGCAATTGAAAGTGAATCTGAATGCGTAGGTTCCACTAGTGCCTTGCGTTTTGCTTCTAAGAACACAATCAGTGACACTGGATTGGTTGAAGAGGGCAGTGTTGATGTCATCGAATCCTGCCACTGGTTGATATGTGTTACCACATTCGTCTTTAAGAACCATATCGATAGTGAAGTCTTGTTGACTTTGGACTTGGAGGCCTCCACTAGCAACTGCTTGGGAATTTGCGATGGAAGGAATGACCATGCTCACAACCCAATTCAATATTTTGTATTGTGCGGTGACACTGCTGGTAGCAGCTGTAATACCGATCCAGGTTGGTTGCCCATTCGGGAAGAGATTGCTCAAAGGAAATTGTGAATAATAGGCTACTTGTAGCACATTATTAATAAACACTCGCCAGTTCTGGTTCAAATATTGGATCTTAATGATAGGTTGGTTAATGAAATTGGCGTTTTCCGCGTTCTTAAAATTAGCAGGATTCTGATTTTGGGCAATGCTGTAGGTTTCATCAGCTTGGTTCTGACCTATTACTGAGATCAAAGATACATGAGTCTCAATGGCAGTATTTGGGTCATTTTTGGCTTGATTTGCAACAGCATCAAATTCCACTGCCACGGAATTCATGATTCCAGCGTAGCCGAGGCCTGATCCAGAAGCTCCTTTCACCTTAGCACCAGATGCTTGCATCACAAAGGCAAAACCATCACCACCACAGCTAGCCTTGGATTCGTACGTACAAATGAACATGGCACCTGCTTGGCATGTAGAAGCTCTGCAACCAATGGAAGAAATATCCATTTGGAACACGGTTTGGAACCCATTTTGGAAGTTCGTATTGGTCTGCAGCCAGACCTGACTTGATAAGTAGGTAGTGCCGTCGGTCAAGGTAATGTAGTTTATGGATCCGTCGGGATTAAATGAAGTTTTCTTGCCTATGATAGTGCCATCAAGGGTTGAGGAAGTAGTGGGCAAAGCTTGAAAAAAAAAAATATTATGGATTAATGTAAATGGAAGGGGAATTACTTCGGAAAGTCGAAGGAACACAAAAGTTTGCCGGCTGGGGACCCTGCTGCGCCGAAAGCGAGGAAAGGATACCCACTTGGATTGAAATACAAAAGAAAAATAATAAAAGTTGTCCGGAGGAAATATTTTTACGATTCATTGAAAAAATTTTTTTATTTGAATGAGGAGAGGTTTGAGTTTTTATAGTAGAAGCGATTCAATGATTAAATTTTTATTTCGGTTCAGGGATTTGAAATAAAATTTATAATTTTGCGAAGGACAATAAAATTTTTTATTTTAAGAAATATCGGTTTTCTAAAAAATTTCGGTTTTTCTAAAATTCTTAAATATTCGTGATTGAAATGTTTTTTTGAAATTTTGTAAATTCCAAAAATAAAAGTTGTTTTTATCTTTTTTAGTTCATAAAATATAAAATTCCAAAAATTATAATGATAAATCAAAACCATTTGAAGGAAGACTTTCCTTTCTTGCCAAAGCATTAGTCTCAACTCCAATATAAAGGAAATATTCCAATGAAAAATACTGAGAAAGGCATCTTTCAATATAAATATGATAAATTGAAACTTGGTTTCGATTTGTAAAAAAAGAAAAAAAAACCACTATGAAACAAAAGCTCTTATTTTTTGTTCGATTTCGTTTTTAAAATTACATTACCTAATGGTATTATAATTTGAGGGAGTAGATTTTTTATTCATATTTTTGAGCAAATATAGAAAAAAAATTTCGAAGAAAAATGGATATAGGAATTTGGATATTTGAAAAAAAACAAAATG